>JACKQG010001773.1_pt1 | contig 29271 bp, 18 predicted proteins | sample 8237621 | NCBI WGS metagenome assembly JACKQG01 (sample SAMN15677084, study PRJNA649215) | marine metagenome | biome: marine; feature: Black Sea; material: saline water; isolation source: suspended particulate matter (SPM) from the Black Sea western gyre | collected 2013-06-09/2013-06-10 | depth... | reverse complement strand
CCAAGGGACGACCTCCGGCATATGGACCAGGGCAAGTGATGCCTGATTCTGGGAGCTGCATACGCAGGTCCGGGTATAGGCCGGCGCATTTAGAACACCGTTGGCTATGATTAAATTCGACGTGCAGCCTGACTTGAATCCGCCAAGGCTGGCTGTACTTTGTCCTTTGGTCAGGTCTATAAACGCTCCGGAGGCCGAACGAAAAGTCAGCAGGTTCTCACTTGCTATAGCTGTGTTGCACCCTTTGAACCGAACCCATGTCCAGGGGACCGTTTGGCCGGTCATCGGATGTTCGCGTGTTATATATTTACCGGTAAGCAGGTCGAAAACCTTCGCTTCAGCGGGGGCAGAACCGCTGCCGCCACCGGTTTGTGTAATAATCCAGTCGTGATATAGTATCGGGGGCCCCTTGTAGCTATCATCGATTCTCCAGAGTACTTTGCCGTCCGATGCTCTATAGGCCGTCATGCCCTTGCCTGTTTCATCCCTTGCTCTGTCCCCGGAGAGGCTGCCTGCCTCAAGCAGAATATCATGCTCGGCAGAATAAGCAAGCCAGGTGCCAAAAATGCTCTCATTGCTTTTCCACAGAATTTCTCCCGTCCCTGCGTCTAAGGCATACAGTGTGTGTTCTTTCTCGAAATTGAGCCCCCGACGTTTCAAGTAAGCCAGCTTGGCTGTGCTCAGCCCATCGATACAGAATACTTTGTTGGCTGTTGTAGTAATGGCATTATGGCGAAATGAGTATTTTGCGTTGCGTTTCCAGAGAACTTCGCCGGTGCGGCGATCCATGGCAACGAGCATCTTGCTGCCGGAAGCATAGTCAGCATTGACGGTTATCCCGGAGACATTGCTCAGGCTGGCTTGTTTGAGGTTCCTGTTAACATCAGGTTTGCCGTTCGGGAGGGCGACCAGGTAAGGATTGAGAGTAAAAGTGCGGCTGTCAACCTTCCTATTATGCCCTTCAATGGCCAGCACATTTTTTCCCTTACGCAGAAGGCTACTGTGATTGTCGATCTTGAAATACTCCCAACCCCTGCGTTCATGTTCATCTATACCCGAAACTCTGGCTCCGCTGCCATTGAATACGCCCACTCGGAGGATTTCCTTGCCGTTGAGGTAGGCGATAAAGGCGTCATCGTACTTTACTACCAATCCCAATTCGTGGAAATTATCCGGATTCGGTATGCTGAAAGATTTGCGTATATACACGGCAGAATAACGGTTTTTCATATTCTTCAGCACAGTTTTGTTGTCATTATCATTATAGCCGAAACCTGCTGAAGAGGTACTCCACTTTTTGGCGTTGAAATCGGGTTGTATCCAGGCATTATTCGGATGTGAACCGGCCAGATATTGCCAATCGGCACCTTTTTTTATCACCGATTGCATGTTCTCGGGCAGCCCTGTTCTTGATTTTTTGTCCGTGAGCGGAATGTTAGTTGGTGAAGCAGTTGCAAGCAGCAAATCTTCCCAGATCGCGATTGTACCCCATTGAGGTTTTTCTTCGTGCGGCATTGAGAATTCTTTCCTAGTCAAGCCAGTAGCCGGGTCGAGCACGTGGATATTGTTTCCATATACGACGTACACACTGTCCGAAACGGATACGTAGTTGCTTCCAATCTCATTAGCGCCCGGTTGATGACTGGTGTTGTCGTAGTACTTGCCCAGGTCCGGGAATTGTCTTTCCCATAGTAAGCGGCCGGTATAGACATCAACCGCCCGGAGCATATCCGGCCCTTCGATGAAAAGCCGTCCGCCAACCACCTGTGGAGATGGGCCGTGTCCGTGTCGTGGTAATATCTTGTCATTAGAAGGACCGCCGAACCAAAGAAGACCCAGTGGGGCTTTGACTTGTTTATCTCTGGACATCACAGTGTTGGCGGAATCACCGTACTGGTGGGTCCAATCGGCCGAATCTGGGAGCGGGCCGTTTCTGGTTAATGAAATAAATCCATCCGAGCTTGTAATCGAGCAGCCGGGCAGTTTAGAATTGATGGCCTGGGTAAAGAAATTAGCATGTTTGCTCTGAGGTATAGAAAAGCAGGTTGTGCCTCCATATGGACGCAGCGAATTAAAAACACGCTCCATAAAGTTACTTCCTTTATGGAAACCTGCTGCTTCGAGGTCTTCCGATACAATCAGATTAGCCATATATGGAGGCAGTTGCATCGTTGTGATATCACCGAAATGAATGGAAACCCGCGTTCCGTATTGCCCGGCTTCGTCAAGTCTCTGGCGTATAGCTTCAATCTTTTCCGGGTCCGAATCGACAGCGATAATATATAAATCTGATTGGTTTACTAACTGAGAAAGAAGCTCACCGGAGCCAAGTCCAAGTAACAGGCAATATCCATTTCTTTGGTCTGTCGTTTCCAATATTTGCCTGGCCATGTCTTTCCAATGATTGGAGCCGTCTGGAAGTGGTTTGATTTGCGGTGCATGGTGTTTTGGCTCGGTTTTTTCATCTGCGAAACAATATAGACTGCCTTGCAGAGTAATCACAAAAAGCTTGCCGTCTGCGGCCAGCATGTTCCACACTTCGCCATCTACTTTTGCCTGCCACGAAACCTTAGGTTCATCGTTTTCCAGAGGTATATCGATGGCAAAAATACTGCCTTCGTCGCCGCTGCCATATAAACGTGAGCCGGCTTTCAAGTATATTTTATTAAGTTCAGATGGGGCCTTTGTCTGCCACAATCTCTTTACTTTTCTGGTTTCCGGTTCAAATTTGCATGCTATAATCGAACCGAGTTGTTTGCCGATGATAACATCGTCTGCTATTACTGATGCCGGTGCACCTGGAATTGCGATGCCGTCGGAAAGCTTGTAAACAGCTCCACGGTTGAAGAAATAGTCGCCCGTGGCGATGACCTCACACGCACCTGTTTTTCCATATTTGTTCAAATGGTAGTATAGGAACTGTCCTGTATTTCGGTCGTATGCCGCCGGTATGGAACGACCACCGGATATCAGCAGTTTGTCTTCTGTAGCTACAAAATAACCCTGCGGTGCGACACCTGCAAAAGCGGGGCTGCTATGCGGCTGCATGAGGTAAGTTTCGCCGGAGCCGCTGTTGGTCCAGACGATATCTCCGGTATTAGCATCTATAGCGTGGATAAAGATACCCATAAAAGGCCAAATGCTGGCCGCGAAGTATATCTTATCCTCATATAGAACCGGACCGCCCCGCATGGGCCACATACCAATCAGCCTATCATTACCGAGGACTTTTTTCTCGGCGGGACCTCCGAGGAACTTGCGAATAAGAGAGCCGCTTTTGGCATTCAGGCAATAGAGATATCCGTCATCAGAAGCGAAGTAGAGCTTGTCTTTATAAACTATCGGTGCAAAGCGCACGGGGCCTTCGGTGTAGAAACGCCACTTCTCTATTCCTGTTTCCGTGTCATAGGCGGTTACAGAATCTGAAACCATTGAGCCTACAAAGATGGTTTTACTGGCAACCACTGGCTCATAAGAGGCGTCAAATTGCAACCTGTATTCACTTTTTGGCCAGGCGGGCCTGGGAGGGGCCAGCTTACGAACCCATTGCAGATGCATCGTAGTGGGGAGTTCCTCAGGCGATGAAGCGCAGCGGCCCGCATCGTATCGCCACATAGGCCAGTCGTGCCCATACGCCATAGTCGGGCGAAATAATGCTGGAAAAATCCAACAGCCGATAATAATAAGTAAAAATAGATGTTTATTGATGATGTTACCTGAAGTTGCAGTAAGTCTGGGTATGTAATTATTTTTAGACATAAAATCTGTACCTCACCAGTTGGCAGAAAGACTTGTGTTTGATAATCTTTGGAATGACTATAGAATCGTCTGTAGTTAGCTCCTCTCTCTATTGCAGATGACGGTTCATGCTTTTATCATCATATAGCTATAGCAATACAGGCCGAAACGACCCGTGTTTTAGGCTATAATCGAAAAATTATTGATCCATATACACCATATTAAAGCTTCTACCTTATTATATTAGCAAATCCTGCGCAAATGTTCAATATATTTTGGCCTTCATATAGGAGAAATTCCCCGATTTGAGTGAACATCTATTGACTTAATGGGCGTATATATGGTAAAATAAAGATTGATTTGTACGGTTTTTGTTTTTTTTCAAAGCTCTACAAGGCGCAAGAACAAAATCACAGTCAATAGTCTGGAACATCGGTAACAAGGGAGGCAGGAAATAGCCATATCTTCGAAAATTTCGTTGCTGTCGTTGGCGCTACTCGTGTATTTAGCGGGCTCTATTAATACTCCTGTCCGGGGGGCGTCCAGCAACGGTCAATCTGTTGGTGTTATCCTCAATGAGATTATGTACCATCAGTACTCACAGGAGAATCAGGCTGAGGACATTACTGCTGAATATATCGAGCTATTTAACCAGGGAGCCACGTCAATCAGCCTGACCGGCTGGCAACTCACTAATGGAGTGAATTTCGTTTTTCCGGATGTAACTCTCGGTGCAGGAGAGTATCTTGTAGTTGCGGCGGTCCTGGATACGTTTACTTCCAAATACCCCGGCGTTACTAATTTTGTCGGGGGCTGGGATGGCAAATTGAGTAATAGCGGGGAAGTGATTGAGCTTGTTGACAGCACCGGCGAGATGATAAACTCTGTCTATTATGCCGACCAGGGTGACTGGGGAGTTCGTGAGCTGGGGCCGAGAGATCGTGGTCATCGCGGCTGGGACTGGGTTTCCGGGCATGATGGCGGCGGCAAGTCTCTGGAGCTGATTAATCCGGCGCTGCCCAATGAGTACGGGCAGAACTGGACAGCGAGCAACAGCACCAATGGCACACCCGGTATGATTAACTCGGTAACTGATAATGATATTGCCCCTTTAATTATTGACGTAACACATTTTCCGATTGTTCCGGATTCACATGACGCTGTGACAATAACGGCTCGCATCTTTGATGAATTGCAGGCGGGACTCAACGTAACGCTGTATTATCGAATTGATTTCTCGATGTACAGGGGTGAAGACCTCTATGCCCTTTACGATCCTAAGTTTTACAACGATATTACGATGCTTGATGATGGAGCACACGGCGATGGCGGGGCGGGCGATGGGGTGTACGGAGCATCTGTACCAGCTCAGCAGGATGGCAAGATAGTAGAGTTTTATATCGAAGCAAGTGATTCCGGAGCTAATCGGCGGACCTGGCCTGCACCGAGTATTATGGATGGAGTGCCGGAGCAGGTTACCAATGCTCTGTATCAGGTAGATGACTCTTTTGCTGCAGGCGATTATTGGGCGCCGGGCAGTCAACCGATTTATTATCTGATTATGAGCGAGATGGACAAGGGCCGATTGCTTGATATTGGTGATCGCGAAGGCGGCGAGCATAACAGTGACGCCCAGGTTAACGTCACATTTGTCAGCGTAGATGGTATTGATGTGAAAGTAAGACATAATCTCGGCGTGCGTAATCGTGGGCACGGCTCGCGGAGCGCTCCACCGAATAATTATCGGCTGAATTTTCCACATGATCGATCGTGGAAAGGAGTTACGGCGGTCAATTTGAATACAAAATATACATACTATCAGTTGGCCGGCAATGCAATCTTTCGAATGTCGGGACTGCCGCAGCCTGAGGTTACTGCGGTACAGGTAAGGTTGAACGGCGAGAACCTTGCCGAATCCGGGAGTGTGATGTACGGTTCGTACGCCCATGTCGAGGTGATAGATAACGACTTTTCCGATAATCATTTTCCGAACAATAGTGCAGGTAACGCTTATAAGTGTATGCGTGATTTAGGCCCTGCGGATTTCGGCTACCGAGGGCCGAATCCAAATTCTTATCGCAACAGCTATTTCAAGAGTACCAACACCGCGGCGGATGACTGGTCAGACATTATCGAGCTTTGCTTTGTTATGTCCGATACCACGCCGGATGATATTTATGTTGAAGAAGTCAACCGTGTTGTCAATGTGGATCAATGGCTGCGTTTCTTTGCCATCAATGCCCTGCTGGATAACAGCGAAACGTCTCTCAGCAACGGATACGGTGATGACTACTATCTTTATCGTGGTGTTGAAGACCCACGATTTATTCTTATTCAGCACGATTTGGACACTATCTTCGGCAGGAACGGCAGCGCAACGAGCAGCATTTTCCGATCCATAACGCTCCCTACCGTGAATCGTTTTCTAACGCATCCTGAATTTCTTCCTCGTTACTATTTCCATTTGAGAGACCTTATTGAGACGACGTTCTCTGCCGAGCAACTTGGGCCGTTTCTGGATAATCTCCTCGGCGATTTTGTTCCAACAAATACTATCGAGCAGATGAAAAATTTCGTAGCGGCACGTAATCAGCACGTCCTTTCGCTTATTCCTTCTGAATTAACGATAGACAGCGACCTGCACCAGTTAAATAATTACTACCGAAGCATCCTTGACAGTTTCATACTCTACGGGACCGCCGATCCGGTCACGATTCGTTCTGTGCTGGTTAACGGCCAGTTGGCTAACTGGACATCGTTCGAAGGGAAGTGGGATTTCGGCGGCGCCAGAGGTATTACCGAGACACTTGTCAGTACTCGGTCGGTGTGGAAATATCTCGACGATGGCTCCAATCAGGGTACAGCCTCTGATGGCTCAAACTGGTTTGCTCATCCTAATTATAATGATTTAAATTGGCGTCAGGGACCAGCCGAATTAGGTTATGGGGACGCCTCTCAGGGCCGCCCGGAAGGTACAGTCGTCAATAGCGGGCCAGGTGGAAACTACTTCATCACCACATATTTCAGACACTCGTTCGATGTTAGTAACCCCTCTAAATATTCAAGAATGTATCTGCGGCTGCTCCGCGATGATGGAGCAGTAGTTTATCTTAATGGCAAAGAAGTTGTTCGCAGTAATATGCCCAATAGAACTATTGACTACCTCACCCGGGCCAGCAGCAACTTAAGCGGCTCTGATGAGTCCACGTTTTCAGAATTCTCTATTGATGCGAGCCTTCTGTCTAACGGCGCAAATGTTTTAGCGGTCGAGATACATCAGTATTCCCCCACGAGTGCTGACGTAAGCTTCGACCTTGAGCTTGCAGGTATTGTGCCCTCTCAAGGCGCAGGGACATTAAAGCCGGGTATCAATCGTATTGTTGTCGAAACGTTCAATGGGCCCGAGGGCATGGGCGAAAAGCTCCAGAATGGACACGTCGATATCTGGTACGATGATGGTGACGTTGCAGAAATCTCCGGTGTACTCAGTTCTGATATGACTCTGGATGTCGCATCCGGCCCGTGGTTTGTAACGAGCGATGTAACCGTGCCCGCCGGAATCACTCTTATGATAGACCCGGGTACGACGGTGTTTTTTGATGAGGGTACGCGTTTGACAATAAACGGACGGCTGCTGGCTCAGGGGACGGAATATGAGCGAATACAATTAACCTGCCTTCCGTATGCGTCCTCTGCCTGGGGCGGTCTGCATTTCAACAGTGCAGAAGATAATTTTCTCACTTATGTGGATATGGAATATTCCTCGCGCGGCGGCGAATCAATTCTTTTGAATGATTCCAGGCTCCTTATCGACGATGTGACCTGGGCAAGCACTGACAGGACAATAATCCAAATCAACAACTCCTCTCTGATTGTACGGAACTGCATCTTTCCGGAAACGACAGTGCAGACTGTTTCAGGTCACGGTTTGCTTTCATCGGACCCGTATCTGGTCTTTGAGAACAACATCTTTGGCATCTGCAACGGCGACAAGCAGGACGTGGTTGATTTTACCACGAGCGGGTCAGAGATGAGGCCACAATTCATCAATAATATCTTTCTTGGCGGCGGGGATGACGGCCTGGATCTTGACGGTACGAATGCCTATATCGAAGGCAATGTGTTTATGAACTTTCACAGGAACTTCAGCCCTGAAGAGGGGGAATCTTATGCAATAACTACAGGCTATGACGGTGTTCACAGCTCTAATCACGTAATTGTCCGCAATTTATTTATTAACTGTGACAATGCGGTACTGGTCAAAGACAGGTCATGGATTAGCTTTGAGAATAACACCGTTGTGGGCTGCACCGGGTCCGGTATCAATTTCGATGAACCGCAAGAAGCCGGAATAGATCCCGGTGAAGGTGGCTATCTTACCGGAAGCATTTTCTGGAATACTCCAAGCCCGCTGGGATACTATTACGTGAATGACACGCAATGGCCTGCGACGAATATTACCGTAAATTATTCGATTATTCCAGCCGAATGGCACCACCTCGGCATTGGGAATATCGACGCAGACCCGGTCTTCGTTGATTCGGACACTGACTTCCATCTAAAGGCTGTTTCAGTCGGTATAGGTACAGGGCCTTTAGGCATTGATATGGGGGCTTATGTGCCCGGCGGAGCTTCAATTTTTGGTGAGCCGGATGGGGTGACATACCAAACCAGCTCCACGCTCCTCGTCGGCGGGCCGGGAATTACACATTACAAATATAGCATCAACAATCCGCTGGAACCCTGGAGCGAAGAACGGCCGGTAGATATGCCCATCGAGATGAAAAATCTCATCAATGGACAGTCTTATGTTGTTTTCGTAATAGGTAAAAATGCTGCAGGGCTCTGGCAAAGCGAAGATGCTCCAACCCTCTCACGTGCCTGGACTATCGACACTTCTTACTCGAGGCTGGTTATTAATGAAGTGCTGGCTATTAACAGCTCGACCTTTGAACATGAAGGTACCTTTCCTGACCTGATAGAGCTTTACTACGATGGGCCGGCTTCGCTCAACCTGTCCGGCATGAGTATAACCGACGATCCTGATGAGCCGGCCAGGTTTGTATTCGGCGGCGGAACCACGATTGAACCAGGCGAGTATTTGATTCTTTATGCTGACTCCGAGACTACAACCTCAGGTATCCATCTGGGATTTGCTCTTAACGGAGATGGTGAGGGTGTTTACCTGTATGACCAGGGCGGCATGCTGCTGGATTCGGTGGAATTCGGTTTGCAATTGTCGGATCTTTCTATCGGCAGGATAGGAAACGACGGTCAGGCTTCTTCGGGCTCAGCCGAGTCGTGGAAGCTGACAGTGCCGACCATTGGCCAGGCCAATATAGCTCAGCCCGTGGGTGATCCTAAGACACTCAGGATCAACGAGTGGCTCGCCAACGGTGAGGTGCTGTTTAATGATGACTTTATTGAGCTGTTTAATCCTCATATCTTACCTGTCAATCTGAGCAGTCTGTACCTGACCGACAATCCCGAAACTCAGCCAGACAAATATCAGCTTGGCCCGTTGAGTTTTATAGCCGGGCAGGGTTTTGCAGTGTTCAGGGCGGACAGCAAGATTCGGCCAGGTCATGTGAATTTCAAACTTTCAGCCGACGTGGAATTGATAGGTTTGTTTGATTCTGAGCTGAAAGGGATCGACAGGGTGTTCTACGGACCGCAGACGACTAATATTTCTCAGGGTCGTATGCCCGACGGTACGGATAACCTCGAGTTTTTCGAACTGCCAAGCCCCGGCGTTGCCAACCGGTCAGATGTACTATCAAGCTTTACCGTGACCACGCTTTTATCGGAGGATGCCGACAAGTATGCTATGGTTCCAACCGGCGAGATTGGCGAGGAATGGAAGACTGAGATTGTTTTTGATAACTCAGCATGGACCTTTAGCTCAGGCAGAGCCGGAGGTATAGGCTACGAAAGGAGTTCGGGTTATGAAAACCTTATCGACCTCGATGTTGGAGCTCAGATGTACCAATTGAACACTTCCTGTTACGTTCGCATCCCTTTCAGTGTTAACGTTGACTTAAATAGTATTGCCGAGCTTATCCTAAAGGTACGGTATGATGATGGTTTTATCGCCTATCTGAATGGTGTTGAACTTGCGAGACGCAATTTTACGGGCACGCCGGCGTGGAACTCCAATGCAAGCGCCAGCCAATCGGATTCTGAAGCCGTAGTCTTTGAAAACATCGAAATTTCTGAATTCATCAGCAACCTGAAACCGGGCGATAATATACTGGCCATTCAGGGATTGAACAGGTCTTTAACCAGTTCCGACATGCTCATTAGTGCCGAACTTGACGCTACCATTGCGATGTCGGACGATGATTATCCTTTCGCTGATGTCACAGAGCTGCTGTACGGCCTGCGGATTACCGAGCTGATGTACCATGCTTCTATCGGTGACAACTTCGACTATATCGAATTGCAGAATATAGGACAAAAGACACTGAATCTTAACGGTGTTCATTTCAGCAAAGGGATTGACTTTACTTTTCCTGAAATGGTGCTTGAGGCCGGCCAATACGTTGTGGTTGCGGCTAACGTGGCCGCTTTTCAGGCGGCGTACGGTAAAAACATAAATATTGCCGGCCAATATTCCGATAGCCTGAGCAACGGCGGCGAAGAGATTGTTTTGAGCATTCCCCAACCTATGGAAGCGGCGATATTGCGGTTCGATTATAGTGATACATGGTATGCAACAACTGACGGCGGCGGTGACTCGCTTGTTATTAAGGATGCATTCGCACCTCCGGCTTTTTGGGACAAAGAAGAAAACTGGCAGCCGGCAACCCCTACTCCCGGAAGACCATAATCAGATTATTGTAGATGAAGAATTTTGTCTGAAGTCTCTCATTGAACGTATCAGACAGTAAATGAAAGGAATTCCCGGGTTAGCAATTTCGTATGTTTGCCCGGTTTTCCATCTCCGATGAGCTTGCCGTCGAATTTTACCACGGGAGTAATATCTTGTGTAGTAGAGGCGATAAACAGCTCATCGGCCTCGCTGGCCTGCTGTGGTGTTAACGTTTTTTCGATAGTTTCCAATCCAATGTTTTTGCCTGCCTTGATAACAAATTGACGTGTAATGGAAGGCAGAATATTAGCTGTAAGCGCTGCGGTTCGCAGTGTTTGATCTGAGATTGCAAAAAATGCGGAGCTTGCTCCTTCGGTAATAAGGTCGTCTTCATCGACAAGTATCGCCTCGGTACAGCCTTTTGCAGCGGCGTCCCTGCGAGCAAGGACGTTGGCTAACAGGTTCAGAGACTTTATATCGCATCTTTTCCATCGCCAATCCGGATGGGTCGATACTTCAATTCCTTTGGTTTTGGCCTGTGTATTATCTTCCAGCTCCGTAATGGTGAGAAAAAAATTAGGCTCTAAATCAGCTTTACTGAGGTGGTTTCGCAGCTCTGAACCTCTTGTAACATGAAAATATATCCTGGCGTTGGATATACCGGCAACATCGAAAGATTTCAGGACTCGGCTGCGAATCCGGTCAATGTCCAGACCGCTTATTTCAATCGCAGATAAGCTGTTGGCAAACCTTTGCAGATGTTCTTCAAGTGTAAAAATCCTGCCGTCATAGCTTCTCACCACTTCATAGACCCCATCGCCGAAGAATATACCTCGGTCAAGATAAACAGGCTCAAGCTCTGTTATAGGCACGATTTTGTCTTGTATCATTGCTATTTGCATAAAGTTATTCCCAAAGAGTCCTTTAAGCTGAGATTTTAACTTTATATTGGGCGGTAGAAAACAAAAATATCTGATAATTTGCTTTACAAGAAAAGATTCAGTCTGTAAAATCTCGCTTTCGTTCGAATAGTTGAATATGTAAAAGCCAGGAGTTTTTTGAAATGTATGCAATAATTGAACAAGGTTCAAAGCAATATAAAGTTACTGAAGGCGATTGTTTGGATATAGACCTGACGGAGATTTCGCCCAAAGCCAAAGCAATCAAGCTGGACAAGGTCCTATTCGTCAGTGACGGCAAAAAAGTCAAAATAGGTAATCCGTACTTAAAAGACGCCAAGGTTACCGCCTCGTTTAAGACTACGGCTCAGGACGCTGTCGTCAAGGGCCAAAAGCTCTATCCGTCCCACTTTCGAAGACGCAAAAACAGCAAAACACGCATAGGCCACCGACAAAAGTACCTGCAAGTGGTAATTGACAAGATAGAAGCCTGAAAAAAATGTGCGTGCTGTTCCGACGTAAGGCGTTCCCAAGTGAACTGCGAGAAAGGCAATCCAAAAATTATCCCCGTGTTTTGCCGGGGATATTTTATTTCCTCGTAAGATGAAATTTATTGATCAATTCTTCGACAAATGTTCGCCATTTAATCTTGTCATTTTCGACAAAATATTCGAACGACTTATCATCAGCCAGCTTTCCCAGCAGGGCTTTTCGGTCGGATGGTTCGGCAACCTCTTTGATAATCCGTTTTCGCAGTTCCTCCAGTTCGGCGAGAAATTGGCCGTGCTTTTCGGTGAAAATCTTTTCCAGCTTCTTTCTAATATGCCCGGCGTAGGCTGGGCAGCGACCTTCGGTTCCGATAGCTATCTGCAGGTCGCCGCGTTTTACGACCGCCGGCACATAAAAATCGCAAAGCTCCGGCACATCCACCACGTTACACAATATCTCTAATTCCTGACAATCCTTGTATATCTGCTTGTTGAGCTTGTTGTTATTCGTGGCGGCTATAACAAGGACCGCTCCGGCAAGATATTCTTTTGCGTATCTGGATTTTATTAATTCGGCGTTTTTACCCTGGCATATAACCGTCATCATAGTGTCAATCTGCTCGGCTACAACAACAAGCCGGGTACCGGCATTTAATAATGCCTGAGCTTTTCGAGCAGCAACAGAGCCCCCGCCTATCACAACTGAGCGACGATCACCAAGTTCCAGAAATATAGGGTATTTAGCCATAGTTGTATTATATCAAACTGTATCCGATGGCAATATCAAAATAAAAAGAAAAAGGCAAACTATCAAAGTATCAGACAGGAGTAATAGCGAGTGATGCTGATCCTCTTATTATAGCTTAAACATTATTTGAGTCTTTTCAACTCGTAGAATCACTGATATATTATAGACTCACATAGTTTGTGATTGATAGGAAAAATATGGAATCGACAAAAAAACTGCAGCCCCTTTTAACTGAAGCTGATGTGCGTTTGTTGAAAGCGGGCGATGAAGTTCTCATATCCGGCGTAATCTATACGGCTCGTGATATGGCGCATAAAAGGTTATGTGAGGCAATCGAAGCCGGCCGGGAATTACCGTTCCAGCTTGATGGGGCGATTATTTATTTTGTTGGTCCCTCACCTGCCCCTGCGGGCATGGTAATCGGCGCCGCCGGGCCGACTACCTCATCAAGAATGGATGCCTTTAGTCCGAAGCTGCTCGCCAACGGTCTAAAAGCAATGCTCGGAAAAGGTTATCGAAGTGAGCAGGTCAGGTACGCCCTGAAAAAATATACGGCAGTCCATCTTTCTACTATCGGCGGGGCAGGTGCATTATTGAGCAAACACATTGTAGCCGCTGAGGTAATTGCTTATGAGGACCTCGGGACCGAAGCTGTCAGAAAGCTGCAGGTAGTTGATTTTCCCGCTGTTGTCGCTTATGACTGCTATGGAAATAGTGTCTATAAAGAAGGAGTAATATAATTGAAGGTTGCTTTACTTGGTCTATTACAGTCCGGCAAGAGCACTATCTTGTCTGCCGTTAGCGGCAAGAAAATTCCACCGATTGGTTCGACGGCAATCGAAGAAGCTATTGTGTCGGTTCCTGATGAAAGGCTCGGCTGGCTAACAGATTACTACAAGCCTAAGAAAACCGTTTATGCTACAATCGATTGTCTTGACCTGCCTGGCTTTAACTTTACCGATGATCACGGCCGGGCCGCTGCAAGACGACTGATTAACCAGATAAGGACCGTTGAATTACTTGTTCTGGTTGTCCGGTCTTTTGAGAATCCAGCGGTCCCTGCTTATCGAAGCAATGTAAATCCCGCCGGAGATTTGGCGGAATTGAAGACTGAAATGCTGCTTGCCGATTTGGAGTTGGTAGCTACTCGGATAGAAAGACTGGAAAAGCAGGTCCACAAGCCAACTAAAACCCAGTCTCAGGACAAGGTGGAATTAGCCCTGCAAAAAAAATTGCAGGATGCGATAGAATCAGAAAAGCCCATTAGTTCGGCAATCGAGACAGAGGCCGAGCTCAAAATGATTAAGTCCCTCGGATTTCTGACATTAAGACCGATGGTGGTCGCGGTAAACGTGAGCGAAGACCAGTTGGATAGAAAATTCGATTTCAGCGGTGAGATTGACAGCTCAATGCCGGTCATTGCAATGTGTGCCAAGCTGGAACACGAGCTGGCTCAGTTGGATGATGAAAGCAGGGCGGAATTTATGGCTGATTTGGATATAGCAGAATCAGCGGCAAGCAAGTTCGTCGAAAGCTGCTATTCGGCCCTGGGGCTCATCAGCTTTTTAACAGTTGGTTCGGATGAGGTGCGTGCCTGGCCCATCAAAAAGGGAACAATTGCACATGATGCGGCCGGTAAGGTACATAGCGACATTCAGCGAGGTTTTATCCGGGCTGAAACTTTTGCTTTTGACGACCTCAAAGAAAATGGAAGCGAGAAAGCCCTCAAAGCTGCCGGTAAAATTCGGCTCGAAGGCAAAGATTACATTGTTCAGGATGGCGACATTATCAATTTCAGGTTTAATGTTTAGTTTAATAAAACTCGAAGGCTATATTTGTGAATCGATTCTTAAAGCTATTCGTTCCGGGATTGATAGTAATCTTAGTGGTGGTCTTTGTTCTGTTCGGTCTGGATTCCAAAAGTCTGGATACTTCAAAGACCTGCACTTATCAAATCATCAATACCTACCCTCATGACCGGGAAGCTTTCACACAAGGACTTTTTTACGAAGATGGAGTTCTATATGAAGGAACAGGGCGTAACGGGTATTCTGAACTACGCAAAGTAGAGCTTCAAACCGGTAAAGTTCTGCAAACATACGAACTATCAGAAGAATTTTTTGGAGAGGGTATAACCGTTTATGGAGATAAGATTATTCAATTAACTTATCTGTCAAATGTCGGGTTTGTCTATAACAAGGAAACGTTTGAACTGTTGCGAGAATTCAATTACCCAACGGCCGGATGGGGTATCACAAATGATGGAAAACAATTAATTATGAGCGACGGTACGCAGAAATTGTATTTTCTGGATACTGAAACTTTCCAGCAGGTCCGTCAAATCGAAGTTTATGATCGGGGTGTTTCTGTTTGGGGGCTTAATGAACTCGAATATGTTGAGGGGCAAATTTATGCCAATGTCTGGCCTACCGAGCGTATCGCGAGAATTTCTCCGAAAACGGGTCGGGTGATTAGCTGGATAGATATGCGTGGACTCTTAACTGGGCAAGACTATGCTATGCAGGTTGATGTTTTGAATGGCATTGCATATGACAACGAAAAAGGCCGATTATTTGTAACCGGAAAGCATTGGCCGAAACTTTTTGAGATAAAGCTGGTTCCGGCAAAATAGTTCTGGCGAAAAATATCTGTGTCTGATATAAGAATATGATATTCTGCCGTTGAAATAAGTAAAATTCACTTAGATTACCAATCTGCAGTTTACTTTCCTTCTGGAGAATGAGTATGAAATCTGTTGTGTTAACCGGTTTGAATCAAATGGAGCTTCGAGAATATCCGGACCCGAGCATACAAAAAGAAACGGATGTTCTTTTGAAAATTGAAAAGGTCGGCATTTGTGGTTCAGATGTGCACTATTACGAGACCGGCAGAATCGGCGAGCAAATTGTCGAGTATCCTTTCGTTGTAGGCCACGAATGCTCCGCTACTGTTAAGGCCGTCGGTAGCTCGGTAACCCGCGTCAAGGTTGGTGATGAGGTTGTTGTTGAGCCTGCCGCTCCCTGCCATAATTGCCGGCAGTGCGCTCAGGGCAGAGAGAACACTTGTTATAATGTGCGTTTTCTTGGTACACCCGGGCAGGGAGGCGGTTGTTTATGTGAGTATCTTGTTATGCCGGAGGAATGCTGTTTTCCAACCAAGAGCAAAATTACCCTCGAACAGGCGGCATTATGTGAACCTTTGTCAATAGGTTTCTATGCCGTTAAAAGGGCGGGCTTGCCGGAAAATGCAGACGTGGCGATTCTCGGCGCAGGTCCAATCGGCTTAAGCTGTATGCTTAATGCCATTGCGGCAAAAGCACAAGCCTGCTATGTGACTGATAAAATTGACGAGCGTGTTGAAGGTGCTAAAAAAGGTGGTGCTGCCTGGGCCGGCAATCCGGACAAACAGGACATTGTGAAAGAAATTCTTCAGCAACAACCTCTTGGAGTAGATGTTGTTTTCGAATGCTGCGGTCAGCAGGATGCAATCGACCAGGCGATTGAGATGCTCGAGCCGGGAGGTAAGCTGGTAATCATTGGGAGCCCGCGCAGCGAAAGAATTTCTTTGGATATCAACAAGGTACGCAGAAAAGAAATCGCCATCATTAATATCAGAAGGCAGAATGAGTGCGTACAGCCTGTGATCGATTTGGTTACTTCCGGAAAAATAACCGCTGATTTTATGATAACCCACAATTTTCCTCTGGAACAGACAAAGAAAGCGTTTGATTTGGTCGCCGGCTATCAAGATGGTGTCATTAAGGCTGTGATTAACATTTAAGATTATGAAAAAGATAAATTTTTAGGGAGACTAAACTCAATGAGCTGGCTTAATTTGGAAGGAAAAGTCGCAATCGTTACCGGAGGAGCATGTGGCATCGGCAGGGCTGTTTGCAGCGGATTGGCCGAAGTCGGAGTGACGGTTGTTGTGGCAGATGTTAATGCAGAAGGCGCTCGTTTGGCGGCAGAGGAATTGAAGGATAAATTCGGCGGAAATCATATCTCGACAACGACCGATGTAACCGACAAAGGAAGCGTTGATGCTATGGTTACGACTACCCTCGATGCATTTGGAAAAATTGATATATTGGTAAATAATGCAGGCATTCTTATTCCGCGTTTACTTGTTGACCCGGCGGGTAAAGAGGAATTGACGGAGCAGATTTGGGAGAGGATGGTATCCATCAATCAAAAAGGGTATTTTCTGTGTGCCCAGGCGGCTGCACGGGTTATGATTGAGTCAGGCGGGGGCGGCGTTATTATAAATATGACTTCAGAATCCGGTCTGGAAGGTTCCCAGGGCCAAAGCGTTTATGCGGCTACTAAAGGTGCGATTTATTCTCTTACACGCTCGTGGGCAAAGGAGCTCGGCAAACAGAATATCCGTGTTGTCGGCATAGCACCGGGAATTGTTGAGGTAACAGCCCTGCGCTCTGATGAGTATGAATGTGCCCTGTCCTATACGCGGGGTATAACCGTAGAGCAACTGCGCGAAAAATATGAAAAAGCATCTATACCCCTTGGAAGAAGTGGCAAGCTTAGTGAAGTTGCAAATACGGTTTGCTTTTTGGCCTCCGAACGTGCCGGTTATATTCACGGTACTGTCATTAATGTTTCCGGCGGTAAAAGCAGGGCTTAAGCCAATACTTGTAGCATAAAACAATGGTTATGGTATATGAAAAAAGCAAGTATCGTCAGCATCGGCAATGAGCTGCTCAATGGTCAAACAATAGATACGAATACCACATATTTAAGCGGCGAATTACTTTCAATCGGCATACCTGTTGTCAGCTCTTTTACTATCGGCGATGATGTGGATGCAATTGTACGTACGTTCAATTTAGCTGTTGCTGATGCTGATATCGTTATGGTTACCGGCGGACTTGGGCCGACTGATGACGATTTAACCCGCCAGGCATTTGCCGGCTATCTTGGAACCGAGTTGCAGTTACAGGCTGATCTTCTGGATAGGCTTGAGAATTATTTTAAGAAGCGAAATTTGCAGATGTCTGAAAAGAACAAAATTCAGGCATACATTCCAACAGGAACAAAGCCAATCGAGAACAGTCTTGGAACGGCTCCAGGTATTATGGCTCAAGTAAAAGGCAAACTGATTTTTGCCTTCCCAGGCGTGCCTTCGGAAATGAAGAGAATGTTTGCTGTTTCAGTTTTTCCGGAGTTGCAGCAATTCAGCGGCGAACAGGCTGTAGTCGTGCGAAAACTTAGGTGCTTCGGAGCAGGTGAATCCAAAATTGCCGAACTGCTTGGAGATGCTTGTCAGCGAGGTAGAAATCCACTGGTCAACTGCACCGTTGAATATGGTATCATAACTCTGCACATAATCGCAACCTCCAGAAATAAAGACACCGCCCGGCAAATGGTAGAAAAGGAAGAAAAAACAATCCGTAATACGCTTGGAGAGCTGGTTTACGGTACAGCAGAGCAGAGTTTGGCAGAAGTGGTTGGCGAAAAATTAGCCCGACAGGGAAAGACTATAGCTGTAGCCGAATCCTGCACAGGTGGCATCGTGGCGGGGCTACTAACAGATATACCCGGGGCAAGCAAATATTTTACGCATGGGTGGATTACTTACAGCAACGCCGCCAAAATCCGCGAGCTGGCCGTAGCTGCCGATTTAATTGAAAAATACGGTGCTGTCAGTGAGCAGGTCGCTCAGGCTATGGCCTTTAATGCAAGAAACAAGGCCCGAACAGACTATGCAATTGGCATAACCGGCATAGCCGGTCCAGACGGTGGAACCGAACAAAAACCCGTAGGAGTGGTATATATCAGTGTAGATTTCGATAATGGCTGTGATACCAAACGTTGCATCTTCTCTCACGGTAGGCGATCTATACGCTTTCGAGCGGCACAAACTTCTTTGAATATGCTCAGATTGAGATTGAATATTTGACTAACTGCCTTGAAGATGTTATAATATGGCAGTACTGGGGTTCTGCAGGATAATTGAGGAGACTATGGCAAAACAACGCAAACGTTTAGGTGAAATATTATACAAAGCAGGGCTTGTAGAAAAGCAGGCTCTCATCAATGCTATTAAGACTTCGAGAACCAATAAAAAACGCCTTGGCCAGGTGTTGCTCGAACTTGGTTTGATAGATGAAGATACACTGGCCAAGTCAATCGCCAAGCAGTTCGGATTGCAATACGTAAATCTGGATACGATTCAAATTCCATCTGACGCATCCAAGGCTATCCCTCAGGAGCTTATGAAAAGGCATAACGTCCTGTCTCTCGGTATGAACAACGGTAAATTGAGATTGGTAATAAGTGATCCGCTTGACCTGGAGATGATGGATGCAATTCGATTCCGTTTGAATACGGAACTGGAATGTTCAGTTGCGAATCCTTCCAAGATTCGGTCTTTTCTTGAGGACACAGTTGACGAGGCTTCAAAGGAAGAGAGCGACAGGCTCAGGCACAGCATCGACGCAACTGCTGCAGAGCTTGCCGAGGTTGGTCATGAGTTGCAGGCCGAGGCCCTCAAGGCCCAGGCCGCAGCAGGTGATGATGACGCTCCGATTATCAGGCTGGTAAACCTGATAATTGATAATGCATATTATATGCGGGCCAGCGATATACATGTTGAACCAATGGAGGATAGAGTACGCATAAGATATCGGGTTGATGGAGTTTGTCTGGAGAGGGACAATATTCCCAAGAGTATGCAGGCACCGCTGGTAACACGTTTTAAAATTCTGTCGGGTATGGACATTGCCGAAAAAAGATTACCTCAGGATGGTCGCATTAAGCGGGAGATAGGAGGACAAGACATTGATTTCCGTGTTTCGTCTCTACCGGGAAACCACGGCCCAAGTGTGGTGCTCCGAATCTTACGCCCCGATGCGGTCAACATCGGTATTGAGTCACTGGGTTTTGAACAGGAAAATTATGAACAATTTCAGAAGATAATTAAAAGACCGAACGGCATCTTTCTGGTGACAGGCCCGACCGGTAGCGGCAAAACAACAACTCTATACGCCGCTTTGCAGGAGCTTAACAAACCGGACAAGAAAATCATTACCGCCGAAGACCCTGTAGAATACAACTTTGACGGAATGAATCAGTGCCAGGTCAAAGAAGAAATCGAATTGACCTTTGACAAAATACTAAGAGCAATGTTGCGGCAGGCCCCTAATATCATCCTCATCGGTGAAATTCGTGACGGTGTCGTTGCGGATATCGCAATTCAGGCAGCACTTACAGGACACCTTGTTTTCAGCACTTTACACACAAATGATGCCCCGAGCGCAATTACACGTTTGATAGATATGGGCGTCAAGCCCTTCCTTGTGGCAAGCTCAATACAGGCCATTATGGCACAGAGACTCGTGAGGATAATCTGTAAAAAATGCAAGGTGGTTGACGAAAATCCGGACCCCTATCATTTACAGGCGCTGGGTATTACCCCGGCAGTACTTGAAAAAGAACACGTTTATAAAGGAGTCGGTTGTAGTCAATGCCAGAATACCGGCTATAAAGGACGTATAGCTATATTCGAGATGTTTGAAATGAACAACGAAATAAGAGAGCTGGCTTTTGCAAAGGCTCCTACTACCGAATTGAGAAAGGCTGCAAAAGCAAGCGGCATGAAAACGCTGATGCAAGATGGAATACTCAAAGTTTTCAAAGGAACAACCACTCCGGCCGAAGTCGTTAGAATAACGCAGACGGAAGGTGCGGCGGTAAGTTAACCCAAATATATTTATAGAGGAATTTTAAATGGCTACCGTTAATATGGATAGATTACTCCAGGCCTGTGTTGCTCAGGGAGCGTCCGATTTACATATTGTTGTTGGACGACCACCCGTATTGAGAATAGATGGTTCGCTCAGGTCACTGGAAACCAAAGTTCTTGAACCAGATGATACCACAGCTTTAATGAAAAGCATAACGCCGGACAAAAATCAACAGGAGCTTCAGGAAGAGGGTGGAACCGACTATGGTTTTGCTTATGGTGACCAGGCAAGATTCCGTGTATCTGTTTTTAGGCAGAAAGGCAATCTCTCGATAGTCTTACGTCGTATCCCGACAAGTATTATGACCTTTGAGGAAATTGGTTTACCAAAAATTTGTGCCGCCCTGTGCCGCCGGCCGCGAGGAATGTTTCTGGTTACCGGGCCAACCGGATGCGGCAAGACAACCACGCTTGCTACTATGATAAACTACATTAACGAAAATCTTGACCGCCACATTATCACTATTGAAGAACCAATAGAATATTTTCATGCTCACAAGAAATCTATTGTTAACCAGCGGGCGGTCGGCGTTGATGTGCCAAGCTTTGGTGAAGCCCTCAGACGTATTTTGAGACAGGACCCCGACGTGATTTTGGTTGGAGAATTGCGAGACTTGGAAACAATCGAATCCGCTGTAAGAGCTGCTGAGACGGGACACCTTGTTTTTGCTACAGTCCATACTACGAGTGCCGCAGGAACAGTTACCAGATTGATTGATGTTTTTCCTGTGGACCAGCAGGAACAGATTCGCATACAGTTAAGCAGTAATTTGATTGCGGTTCTCAGCCAGGCACTTTGTCCTTTAGCAACCGGCAGGGGAAGAGTTGCGGCCTATGAGTTTATGGTTGTAACCCCTGCCATCGCCAACCTTATCCGTGAAAACAAGACTTACAGAATTGATTCAAGCATTCAAACCGGCAAAAAGCTGGGTATGCAGCTTCTTGATGAGCATCTGTGGCGACTTTACGACACCGGTAGAATCAACCTCCTGGAAATGCTTGATAAAGCCCGTCAGCCCGGCTCCTTGCAGGACAAGGCTAATGAAAAAATAAACGCCATGAGAGGGAAGCAAAAATATAGAAAGAGAGAAGCGCAGAAGGAAATGGAGGATTTAGGGCCTATTTTAAGATCTGACTAATGCCTTCTTTTATAATTTGTATGGTGTTTTGTTAGATTGGTTTTATCTTAATCCAGCAACCGATTTGGCAATTCGAGATTTCGAGATAACTTGTTTTTATCTCGAAAATCGCAAAACTTCGCCCGGCAATCTCCACCAAATAGCGAATGAAAGCCAATCATCGGATGCTGCTGTCTCTTATCGATAACTATTACTTGCTGCCAGTGCTCGAGCCAGAGTTACGGCCCAGCCGGCAGCAATAATAACTATCAGAGCCAGAATAATGTATCTTACTTTGACTTCGTTAAAAAAACGCTCTATAAAGCGGAAATGTTTCCCGAAAACAGCAGTAACAAAAGCTAAAAGTGCGATAAGGACCAGCACGCAGCATAATAAGGTACATGCAGGCTGGATATAAAATGCCTCGGATATTTTGCCCTGGGAGAAGGCAAGTGTTGCAGTTGTCATCCCGCACGTTGGACAAGGCAGCCCGTGTTTTTGCTTGAAGCCGCAATACCCAAGCCACCGTCCCATGTCGATGTTATAATGTCCCGCTAATGTAAAAAAAACGAAGAAACTAGTCACTCCCAGGCATATAACCACTGCTGTCAACCGCTGACGGGATGATGCCCGGCTGAAAAATTTTGCCTTATTTACATGTTGCCTTGTGTGCATAACTTCGCTACAATAGAACAATATAATGATTACGTCAAGCTCAGAGTCGGACTTCAAAAGACCAAACAGAGAATAAATAACAGACTATTGAAATACGAGATACGAATATGAAATTAGAGCAGAGAGATTTAAGCAGAATGCTGGAGACTGCTATCGTCTCGGCACGCCTGGCCGGGCAGTGCGCGATGGAAGAAATCAATTTCATCAAAACATCAATTAAGAACTCCACCGAGCTGGTAACCCAGGCCGATGCCCGATGCCAGCAAATAATTATCGACAGAATCAAGGAGAACTATCCCGACCATGGTTTTATCGCTGAGGAGGGTGAACAGGGTAAAATATTCAAGCAGTCTCCACGAGGTGACAGACAGTTCTGGTGGGCTATCGATCCTATTGACGGAACAAATAATTTTGCTCATCACATGCTTTTATTTACTGTCAGTATTGCAGTACTCTATGAAGGAGAGCCGATTGTCGGAGTGATTTTCGAGCCGGCCACGGACTCAATGTACACTGCTGTCAAAGGCGGTGAGGCACAATTGAACAACAGGAGAATAACTGCAGGCATTGCAGAGATGGATAAGTTTTCAAGTGTTGGCCTTGATAGTCATTTTGACAATGGTGTGCCTTCCTGGACGTGCGAAATTATGAAACGGACAAGATTCCGAAATTTAGGCACAACCGCTCTGCAGTTGGCATATGTGGCAAATGGCGGGCTTGTAGCCACCATTGCATTCGACCCGAAGCTGTGGGATATTGCAGCAGGGACACTGATCGCCGAGGCCGCCGGTGCTGTCATTACGGATTGGCAGGGGGAAAAAATCTATCCTGTCGATTTGGAAAACTACGAAACTCAGAAATTTCCAATGATAGCAGCCAACGAAAAAGTGCATCCTGAGATTTTAGAACTCCTAAAGTCTTAGAATTACAATCATCTGGGATCGGGGACCGGATGTAATGCAACGATTTTCACTCTATCGTCGGTAGAGTTGACCTGGCTTCTGTCGAGTATGGCTATTACTCTTCTTTGTGGGCCATCGACGCCGATGCGAACGAGAATATAAGCGGTAAAAACATCGCTTCGTACGGTAACGAGATTGCTAATCCGCGAGAAAATCACATCTCTCTCTTCGAAATCGCTCACTGCCCCATCGCTCGGTGTAAGGTCTGGAAATCGGTCCAGGTCGATTAGGCTATACAAAGGGTCATAAGCGTAATAGCCCATCATGGGAACCTGCATTAATTCGGCGATACTTTCAAAACCTTTGGCTGTTGTATCTCGATATGAAACTATTTCCTGGGCGATTGCAGCATGCATCCATGGCAGTTGCTCTATCACAAATGACGGAGCGGTATTGACATTTACCCGGCCTTTTATTCTCGTTTCGTATGTTCCGTGGCCGTGGGATGCGGGGTCGATGACTGTCAGATACTGGAAAATATTCACAAAGGCCGGATTCCGCAAATCAACCCGGATGTCCTCTTCGCCGGGCTCGGACGAAAGTTTCATGCCGATCATATCGCAGGGATCGGCGCTGGGCCCGAGCTTAAGGGCTCTTGTTATATCACCTATGGTAACAAAAGGACCCACGGAGTTAGTAAGGTTGTAGTTCTTTCGATCTCCGCCTGTTCCATTGGCTCCGCCGAGTGTCTCAGTCGCAGACTGAAAATCCTGATATACCACATTCCAATTATCGTCGGCTCTGCAATAAGACTGTCTCGTTCCTTTAACGGTGTCCCAGTTAAACCACTCATCCTGGGTTTGCTGTTTGTCAAGATAAATATCTTCCACTGATGTCGTCCTGAGAAGATAAATGTCATATCTTTCATTTAAAGCATAAGTAGGTGGATCAGTATCCAAAGAACGATATGTTGCCAGCACCAGATTAGAGTCTTCTTTGCCCCCGCCGGTTCTCATCAAATTGGTAACACCAAATCCGCTCGAAGCAGCAGAGCCGTTGGTTACTACAAATCGACTTCCATCTGATATGCCGTAGCCGGACAGATTTATTGCAGTCACGACATTACCGTTTGGATCGCGAATCTCCAGTTTGAAATTGCCTAAGGGAATATCTACATCAAACGGATTATAAAGCTCAATCGCAAATTCATTGTTTGCCGAATTATCAGCACCTGATCCGCTTATTCTGAATGCTATCTCACTTATAAACGGCTGAGCCTCGAATCCGTAATAAGTCTTGGACCCAATCGGCAAATAAGTTACGTCTGTATCATAATCACGATGGTCAATTATATTGGCCGCTAACTGAGCGGCCAGGTCATTTGTATCAATAACTATGAAATTGGGATCGGCGTCTCGAAGCCCTGCGCTTATCGCTTCGTATAACAAGCTGACATCTGTCATATTGACGTTAATCATCTTCCCATTATTCAGTGTTGACCCGGCCGGATTAATAATTCGGTCCATATTATGGGTAGTAGCAATATGCCGATAAGCATAGTTCGGGTCAATACTGCCGTCATCATAGGCCCTTTTGAACCATGTATCTAACAGGCGTCCGCCGGATGTTAAAGGTGTGGACAGAGTATTGTTTCTGAACTCAACACTCCAGTCTTCAAGTCGTGTATCAATCCCCGTGTGGTTTAACAGAAATCTGTTACGCAGTTCAAGCTCATCAGATATATCGAAAGGTGTATAAGCACTGTTTGGTTCGCCATAGCTCCAGATAACATCCTGCTCATACTTAAGCAAATCCAATGGATCAACATCAACGCCGTTGTTTGCTCTTGCATTGAGCAAATTTGTCTCGTCTGCAGAGCCAGCCGGCCCAGAATTCCGTCCGGCTAAAGCCATAAGATTTATCTGCATTTGGCCTGAGCCGTTAATATTGGGTAGAGTTACGTTAGGATCATTAAGGTCAAATTTATAAGCCGTATTTACATTTAACATTGCCCCAAGGTCAACAATTCTAATGGCGGCATAAATTGGTTTGCCTTTGCCGGAGGTGATATCGGCAAGATTAATCCACTTCGAATCACCAACGCCATCGCCGTCGGCATCGGCATTAGCGGTTAGGTTATTGAAATCGGCTATAACGTCATACTCGCTTACGATCTTTGCCTGTATGTCGGTGTTGTAGCCGGCCAAATTACCTGTAACATCGCTTATCTGCCGCCAGTAATAATTATTTCCGGATTGATACGGCTCAAGACTCGCCAGCCATTTGTCCTCCGGGCCCGGATAGTCCTGGTATTCGGCTCCTTCGCCTGGAACATCTAAAGCCAATTCCTGTGATATTTTTGCGATGACTGTTTCAACCGCAAAGTCCAGTTCTTTACTGTCTGATATTGCCGAGGTTGCTATTTTGTCAATACGGGTAACCAGGACAAACATCACGCCTACGATAGCCAAAAGACTGGTTAGAACCACCGCCAGGATAAGAGCCGAACCGGCGGAAAAAGTACACTTGCGAAATTTCTTGTTTACCGTTCTCATTCTTGTCAAATTACTTGTCTAAATAGACAGTATGCGTAAAAGTCATACCGTTTTTGATAATACCTCTGGAATCGTATAAAGTGAAAGTGAACTTAAGTGCCCGTCCAAGCCCTGGGATAGCGTTAAAATGGGCCTCATCTATCTGATTTCTCGGGTAATCAATGCCATTTATTTTTACGATTCCGTTAGGCGCCGGATACAGTACTCCGGGGACATTTTTTGGTTCGTTCAGGAAAAAATGTGTGTCCGTCAAATTGCCATTGCCATCCGGATCAACTTCCGGTATCCATTGCTGCTGGGCGTCATACCACCCCTGAATCTTGAACTCGCTCACACCCTCACACAAAAGCATATGAACTGAATTCGCGTCCGCCGGCTCAACATTTACTCCCCTGACTGCCATGTTTACACTGCTGTCGTCGACCTGAATGTCACATGTGGCGGCGAGCATATCCTTTTTGTTCTGCCACGAAATATTCTTCCAGCCGTCTAAAGATATCTTGTCGTATTCATATCGGTTATTCCATTCGTACCATTGTGTATCACTAACACTATCGAAGTCGGGGAAATCAGTAAGGCTTGGATCGGCCGTTAATATATGGAGGTTTCTTGCAAGCACCCGCTTGTTTCGGTCCTGACCTTCGGCACTGATATTACCTTTCTTTGCGATCATATAACAGATTCTTGCAATATTACCCCGCACCATCGGATGTTTATAAGATTGAAAATCACCATCGGCAAAAAACATTATCCGGTCGAATCTCTCGTACCCGTCAAGGTCGTTATCCTTATAATCAGTGGCAGTCAGGGGCTTGGCCACCCAGACTATAAATATTTCCCCGTCTTTTCTAAGGCCTTTGAAATCGGTGTTGAGCTGGTCGGTGATAGCCCGCAGTTTTTGCATAATTTCGGCGTTTGCGAGGGCGGTGCGGTGAGCGCCGATACTGACCTTGAAAATAACGCTCGAAAACGACATAACTATAGCCAGGATACCGATAGCTACGAGAATCTCAATTAAAGTAAAGGCTTTATTGTTTCGGATTTCGTAATTCATAATTCACAGAAACAGTCAATCGTATAATCTGTGTAATCCACATTTCAAAATCTGATTACTTTTTGATATATTGCTATACAGGGATACCTGCCGCCGCCGACTGGTGGCGGTACTACCCATACCGAGCTGTTCGACCCCTCTAACCAGGGCCTGTCGAGCACGATTATATTAGGAGCAGCCGGGTCACGTTGCCAGACTCGATAAAGCCGGCCCGTCTGGTTGTCTGCAATGGTGCTGCCGCCATTTATAAATATTTCCTCGCCTGCGACATTTATGGTAAGTTTATTTTCGTTACCTGCCCCGGCAACAGTTGAAACGCCGACTTTAATAGGCGCAGGCTTTTGAGAACCGCCCGGGTACATTGTGCTATTGCCCACTTTTCTGCTGACAAAAACCGTTACCTGCACAAGCCGCTTGGCCGGGCCAGACCCAACCTGTCTGCACAACGCTGACCAGTAATACTGTTTCTCAGCCAGACTTGCTATCGAAGGATATGAAAATTCTTCAGCAGCGATTGTGTTTAATGCTTCCAATGGTGCCAGTTGGTCAACCACCAAATTAGGGTCGGTCAGATTAATTCCGTACAATCTGATTTTTGCGAAGGCCTCGTCGGCTGCTACTGCCGCGATAGTTCGCTCTGTGGATATAGTCGCAAAATAGATACCGGTGAGAAATGTGCCGCCTATGAAAATCATCCCAATAGCGAGTGTGCTGACAGCTAACAAAACTTCGATAAGAGAAAAACCTCTATATTTTCGTGTATTTCTCATAAGCTCATCAATCCGTTGAGATTATAGTTCCCGTATATGGATTTATATAAACCGGTTCCAGGCTGCTTAAATAATTAAATTTTTCAATAGCGTTTAGTTTATCAAAACGTATTTTGTCATATATAACGAAACTGTTTCTGCTCGATTCCGCACCCAGACCAAGCTCCGCATAATCATCCTGGATGAATTTACCCACCCCGTGCGTCGTTATATTCTGAGGTGAATTAAAGATGCTGTCCATTGATATTTTATTGGGCAGCCCGTTGTCAGGCTGGTAAATTCCATCTCTGTTTCTTACGCGGACATTGTGCATTATCAACTTTCCGTTCGGCGAAAAAACAATCGAAAAGCTGGACGTATCTGTAATATATCTGTTCTTTTGGTCCGGCCCTAAATTCTGCGGGTTCGTGTCATCGAGATAGGCCGCATTAAGCGGTTCGTCGAGGATTTTTTCAGCGTCGGTCCAATTTGTGCCGTGATTAATTCTAACCATTGAATCCATTACACCCATACTATCAGGCAGTTTTGTTGGCTTGAGATTTTGAACCGCCCGAAAGCCGGGATTCAGGCCTGTTTTTTCAAAATCGTGTATTATAAAAATCATATATTGATTGCCGGCTGAATCCCGCTGAAACCTTATTCCGGCGTAATGCTGTTCCTTCGCCGCGATAGCACGGGCGCTGGACAAAGCGGCGCTTATCATGCTTTTGCCGCCGGTCTTGGATTCGAACGATTCACGAATCATTCGCATAACCGGCAAACCAAAAGCGACAAGCAGCGACATGGTTGCAAGAACAACCACCATCTCTGTCAACGTAAAGCCGGTTTTAGTTTGCGGTTTATAATTCATAGCATTATCCGGGCAGGTCAAATTTTGGTTATTATGCCAGTCTGCCCATCATTCATAATTCATATTTTTACCAATTATTATTTGTTGCTTATGTCATCGGCAGTGCCGAAAATTTTGTCAGGCCCGGCCGATAACATATCCGGAAAATTGTCTCCGGCGACATATATATAATCCATTACCATCCCCCATGGGTCATATATCTCCGGAGGCGTATCAATAGTTCCGTATTCGTTCTTTATCAGGGATTCGGTGATTCTTCCCAATATCTCCCGGGACTCCGGTATCAGGTTAAGCTCTCTATAAAGGTATTCCGAATGTATGAGTGCGTTTGCAACATTCTTTTCTGGCTGTTCGGGAAATTTGCCTGTGCTCTCGCAATATTCCTGCAGGGCGGATTCCAGCAGTGTAAAGGTAGATTCGAGGCCTCTTTCTTTGGATTGATCTTTAATACGAGAAGCGATGCCGATTACCATTGTAGCCAGTATCGCGATTATAGCGACCACAACTAATATCTCGACAAGGGTTATGCCATACTTGTATTTATACCTTTTCATAGCTTTATTTTGCTCGAACGGGTGTGGATGGAGGGCTTAATGACCAAAGTTGCGAACATCATCGCCTGTCCCGTAAAGACCATCTGCCCCCGCGGAAATCAATATATAAGAATCCGGCCTGTAAGGCCAGGGTCTCGCCGTTATCTTCGGATCCAGGATGTAATTGTAAAAATACAGATAATTGCTGCCTGGATTCGCTAAGGGATGAATCTTGGCATCCGCTGCTTGTTTTATGTTAACAATGGCGTCATTATCCAGAGCATTGTAAATCTCATGTATTGTTTTTCCGTGAGCGTTTGCTCTGTAATAAAGTATTGGTGCTCCCGCCTTGGCCGTCTTGCCATTGGAAAA
>JACKQG010001258.1_pt1 | contig 29277 bp, 25 predicted proteins | sample 8237621 | NCBI WGS metagenome assembly JACKQG01 (sample SAMN15677084, study PRJNA649215) | marine metagenome | biome: marine; feature: Black Sea; material: saline water; isolation source: suspended particulate matter (SPM) from the Black Sea western gyre | collected 2013-06-09/2013-06-10 | depth... | reverse complement strand
GCAGCACTGCTAAACAGTTACAGTTCGGTGGTTCTTCATGTTTTGAAGCATTATGATGAATAGATACAAAAGACCATAGTCGGCAGTGATGGATCAGGCTCTCTCTTGTCAGGGGGCCTTTTTCTCAGAGCCGAACTCGTCCTTGGAAATTGCCGGGATATATATATGGAATGATGTGCCTGCTCCATCCTCAGAGTCCACCGTGATCTCTCCGTGGTGCTTCTTGATGATGGAGTAGCATATTGAAAGTCCAAACCCTGTGCCCTTTTTGCTGGCCATTGGTTTGGTTGTAAAATAGGGGTCAAATATTTTGGGAAGATCCTCTGCGGTGATTCCTGTTCCCTGGTCTTCTATGTCAATTCGGACATATTTCCCATCCTCAAGGGGGAGGCCGTCTTTTTTGCCGAGAATGCAATTTCGCGATCTTACCGTAAGAGTTCCTCCTTCCTGCATTGATTCACAACCGTTTACGACAAGGTTATTAATGGCCTGTTGGATTTGACTGTGATCTATTTCGACCATCCACAGATCATCAGCGATGTCAAAATTGCAATTCATTTCAAAGCTGCTCATGGCAGTGTTAACGGAATCTTTCAACAAATTATGTATATCCATTTCCCTTTTAAAGGGAGTACCTCCCTCGGCAAATGTTATGAATTTTGAGGTGAGATCCTTTCCTCTCATGCAGGCATTCTGGGCCTCATTCAATAATTGCACCTGTTTTTCCTGGCCGGCAAGAGAACTCTTCACCACTGAAATCAGGCCATGAAGTCCTGCCAGCAGATTGTTGAAATCATGGGCAATGCCACCGGCAAGAAGCCCTACAGATTCGAGTTTCTGGGCTTTTTGCAGCTGTTCTTGCATCTGATTTCTCTCTGTGACATCCCGAAAAATACTCCGTATATAGGCTGGTTTGCCATCGATGAATTTACAGTTGCACTTGCCTTCAACGTTAATTTTTCTGCCGCCTTTGGTTACGAAAACAGTATCAATGGTCCCTGGTTCCTCGCCGGATAATAATTCTTTGAATTTTTCCATGCAGGTCAATTGGCATTCCGGGTGAATGATCTCCATAACAGATTTGTCGGATAGTTCTTCCCTGCTGTAGCCGATGTTTTCCTGCCAGGCCCGATTGGCATAGAGAAGTTCGGCATTTGGGGAAACTTTCATGACAAAATCAGTGGAGTTTTCCATGAGGTCGCGATATCGGTCTTCACTTTCCCGCAGGTTTCGTTCTATTTTCAGACGATCAGCCATCTCTTTTTGCAGGGAAGTGGTCATGTTATTGAATGAATTACAGAGGTCACCTATTTCATCAGATGAGTTGATCTCGATTTTTCGATCAAGGTATCCGGAAGCTACCTTGGAAAATCCGGTGGCCATTACCTCGAGTTTGCGAAGAACCAATGCCCGTATGATGAAATAAATATTGGTGCTGATCAGGAGAAAAGCTGCAGCATATACCAGTATGATGAAGAGGCCGAATTTCTTGAAGTAGTCCTGGAGGATGATGTGGAGTGAAGACTCTATCTGGGCCAGATTCCGCACAGCCTGTTTATGCAGTTCGATAACGTTCTCTCGTGATATGCCGACAATAATAGTACCGATCTTGACGTTATTGTAGAAGATGTCTTTTTTATATTCGGCAACGTACCCATCTTTTTTCATCTGGCTGGTGAGGGCGAGAATATCTTCACCCTTTTTGTTCATATTGCTCCATGGTGTTCCTGCCAGGGGGATATGGCGGGAAATGACGATGTCGTTGGCTTCAATATGATAGATGGCGTAAACAACATCATGGTCTTTCAGGATGTTGTTCAGATACTGTTTTAATGTTTCATAATCGAAGGAAATAATTTTTATAGCAGAAATCTCTGAGAGGAAACCAGTCAGGCTTTCGCCTTTGTGCTTCAGGACTGAATGCAGAACATCCATGGTGTGGGTCGCTTCATCCCGGGAGAATTCCGTTATGGTAATGCGTGTCTGGTCGATGTAGCGGCTGGAGCCGATCCACATTGCTGAAGCAATAATAGTAAACACGAAGATAAGGCTGATGAGTATTGCAGCCGTTATTTTTGTGCTCAGACTGAATTTGTAACGTGGTGGCATTGTCTTCGAAGTATAAGTTTGTGTCTCATTAATCGTATCGCCTGCCAACCACCCATTCGGCTCTAATATTTGAATCTGGAATGGATGATGCCCTAAGAGAATGCATTAATTTACGGGTATAGTCTGACAGGAAGATGTCTGCAACAGTTTTTTCGGCTGAGAATGTTGTCGGCATCAGGCCGTTTTTCTGTAGAAGTTGTGCGACTACCTTTGCGGAACTTTGATATGGGAATGGTTCAAAATCGGATCGTCCCGGTGTAAAAGCACTTTGAATTACTTCAAAGGGGAATTCCTGGAACTGCGGAATTCTTTCCCAGATCATTTTAAGTCTGAGGTCCCTGGTGGAAGTCTCGTTTAGCTCCAGAGTACTTCTTAAAGTTGCTGTAACGACATCCCGGAACAAAGTCGGGTCATTTTCAAAAAGAGACCGTTTTGAGGCAAGACAGCAGCAGGGATGTCTGAACCAGAGATCCTTGGTGAGGAGGAAGTCGCGGCCCTGGCCTCTGGAGACGGCAGCGGAACTGATAGGTTCCGGATTGATAAAAGCGTCAATTTCATCATCTTCCAGGGCCTTGACCATATTTTCTATATCAATGATTTTGAGAGTCACATCTTTTGACGGGTTGATCCCGTAGCGTTCAAAAAGTTCAATGATGATGAGGTAATGGAAGAGGTAGCGGCTGTGGATTCCAATTCTTTTTCCTTTCAAGTCGCCGGGAAGTCGAATACTGGAGTCATTCCTGACTACCATTGCGCCTCCATTTGTTCCGGCCCACAGAGGAGAGACAAGTGGGGTATTCTCCTTGGCAAATGGCCCGCTTCCGGTGTGAGCGGCAATGGTCATCGGCACCATAAGCTGTCCAAAGTGAAGGTCTCCGGTAATAATACCCCTGGCAAGTTTTGACATGCTTGGTGAAAAGATAATTTCGACCTGCAGACCGTGTTCTTTGTAGTATCCGGCCAGATCGGCATAGAGCATTGGCGAGGAACAATGGGAAGGAGAAAAGACCCCGATTCTGACAATACTCTTTGGTTTTGCTGAAACAATATTGGGAAAACCTGATGTGAGGCTTAAACTAGTGAGAGCGGCTCCACCCAGTTGGACAAATTTTCTCCGGGTGAATTTTGAGGATGCGCCAGCCATGAGAAATACCCCCTGATAAGATGCTGCATTAGAAAAAGCATATCGTTATAAAAAGGATACGAAGCTGGCGGGATTTTGTCAATACTGCAGAGTTGTCTGTCGTAATGCACTGAGGGGAAGAATAATTAGACCAGATTGTGTGGGCCGTCCCATATCGATTTTACGAGGTCCTTATAGTGGTCTATTCTGGAGGTTTTCTGTATTTTCTTTAATAACTTTCTGCCATCCGGAAATGAACCTGAGAGGTAAAACCAAATGCCTTTCATTCTTCCTAGGAGGTGGCCCGGTCCGGATAGGTATTCGGAGTAATGTTGCAAAAGTGTATCGTGAAAAGCCGCGAGAATTTGTATGGGATTGCCATCACATGATATCCCTTTGATCTGACCTGGAAGAAATGGGTTTGCCAGGGCTCCCCGACCGATCATCCAGCCCGCAACCGTTGGGAATTTTTCTGAAAGATGCCTGTAATCACTTACACTGTTGATATCACCGTTATAGACTACAGGATGTTTTGAGATTTCCAGGCAGGCTTGAAATGTTTCCAGATCCACATTTCCCTTATACATTTGTAAGCCTGTCCGCGGATGAATAATCAGTTCAGTGAGTGGGAATTGATTGAAGATCGACATCAGTTTCATGATTTCATCGGGGTGCCTGCGGCCAATGCGGGTTTTTATGGAAAGAGAAAGAGGGCTTCCCTGAATTGTATCCAGGAAATAGGCGATTTTGTCAGGATGGGGAAGCAGTCCGGATCCCCTTTCTTTATTGGCCACCATGGGGTAGGGACATCCCAGGTTCCAGTTTACTGTTGTATAACCGAGGTCGGCGAGAATTTGGGATATCTTCAGGAAATTGGCAGGATTTTTGGCAAGAATCTGTGGAATTACCGGGAGAAGAGGGTTGTTTTCCGGAAGCAGGTCTTTCAGGAGGGATGGCTTGATGGTGTTGCCCTGGTAGGTGTTGATGAATGGGGCAACCGCCGAGTCAAAACCTGGAAAAAAACGGCTGAAAACAGTTCGGTATGTAGACTCGGTAAGTCCGCGAAGAGGTGCCAGAATCAGTGTCGGGTTCATGGTTTCCAGCTGTCCTTGGCTATCTTCTGGTCGTAGGCCTTGATAATGTCATCAGTTATATCATAGTGAGCATCCTGGCCGATAACGCCATCAGACGCGGCATCGGCATCAGAGGCTCCCATGGCAGGGATTGATACAAAGGAGATCAGAAGAATTGCTGCAGCTATGGAAAGGAGTCTCAGTTTCATATGTATAAAGTGGGCGTGCTGTCTCAGTGATGAATAGAAACTATAATGTCGCCGATCCTGGTGTTCTTGGAAAAGGGATTACGTCTCGAATATTACTTAAACCTGTCACAAAAAGAAGCAATCGTTCAAAACCAAGACCGAATCCGGCGTGGGGGGCGGAGCCAAAACGGCGCAGGTCAAGATACCAGGAATATGTGTCATGGTCTATTCCGGTTTCCGTCATTCTTTCCATCAGGACACTCAAGCGTTCTTCGCGCTGACTGCCGCCAATAATTTCACCTATTTTCGGAAAAAGAATGTCCATGGCCGCTACTGTGTTGTTGTCATCATTGACTCGCATGTAAAACGGTTTTAACTTCTTGGGATAGTCTTTGACAATGACCGGACATTTGCAGAGTTCTTCGGCCAAAAACCGTTCATGTTCAGATTGGAGATCCATGCCCCATGCCACTGGAAACTCAAAATTGCGGCCGGATTTCTCAAGTTGAGAAACCGCCTCAGTATAGGTCATTCTGACAAAAGAATTGTCCAGTATGTTGTTCAGCCTGGAGAGAAGGTTCTTGTCAATAAAGCGGCCAAAGAGGTCAAGGTCATCGCTGCACTCTTCCAGTGCTACACGAACAAGATGCTGGAGCATTTCTTCTGCCAGGTTCATATCCCCGTCAAGGTCGCAGAAGGCCATTTCCGGTTCCAGCATCCAGAACTCTGCAAGATGGCGGCTGGTATTGGAATTTTCTGCCCGAAATGTAGGGCCGAAGGTGTATACGTTGCTGAGGGCAAGGGCATAAGCTTCTGCCTCGAGCTGACCGCTTACCGTCAGGCTTGCACGTTGCCCAAAGAAGTCCCGGTTAAAGTCGACATGACCGTTGTTTTTTGCCGGGTTGTTCAGGTCAAATGAAGTGACGGTGAACATTTCACCGGCCCCTTCGCAGTCACTGGTGGTAATGATGGGTGTGTGTACCTGAATAAAGCCGCGCTCCTGGAAAAATTGATGTATGGCAAAGGAAAGTCTGCTGCGTATCCTGGCCATGGCGCCAAGGCTGTTTGTCCTGGCCCGCAGATGGGAAAGGGTGCGGAGGAATTCGAAGGAGTGCTTTTTTTTCTGAAGCGGGTATTCATCAGGGTCAGCCCAGCCGTGGATTATAATTTCCCGGGCCTGCAGTTCGAGGTCCTGGCCTTTGGCCGGCGATTCGGCAAAGAGGCCTGTAACCTGTATTGAGCAGCCTGCCGTGAGTTTCAGTATTTCATTCTGATAGTTAGACAGCCCCGCATCGGCGATGACCTGGAGACCTTTCAGGCATGAGCCGTCAGTGATGTCTAGGAAAGAGAGATTTTTTGAATCCCGCCGGGATTTGACCCAGCCTTTGATTTCCACAGTGCTGTTGACAGGTTTTTCCTTTAAGAGATGAGCAATCTGCATTATGAATATCCAATGTGTTTGACATGTGCGAATATGATGATTTTTTACGAATACAGCAATTTTTTCCAAATGTAACAGGAGAACAGAGACGATGAAAGAAATTAAACGTATGACACCGGAAAAGACCGGTCTTCTTGTGGTAGATATTCAGGATAGAATGATGCGGGTCATTCATGGCAATGATGAGGTGGTGCGCAACACGGTATTGCTGCTTAAGACAGCCCAGGCTCTTCACATGCCTGTTGTGGCGACAACTCAGTATGTGGCCAGGATAGGGGCGCTCCTTCCTGAAATCAGTGCGGAAATCCCTGAAGTGACAGCATTGGATAAACTGGAATTTGACTGTTTTGCAAATCAGGCTATTCTGGAAAAAATACGATCCTATGAGAAAATAGATACTTGGATTGTATGCGGTGTTGAGACCCATATTTGCATGTATCAGACCGTTTTCGGCGGTATGAGTGAAGGATACACCATGTGGGTTCCTGCTGATGCCGTGTCGTCGAGAACACCTGCAAATTACGAGACCGGTCTGGAAAGGATTCGCCAGATAGGCGGCATAGTGGGCAATACGGAAATGATTATTTATGAACTGTTGCATAGGGCCGGTACTCCTGAATTTAAATCTCTGCTGCCGTTTCTTAAGTAGTTCTTATTTGGAATGTCGAAGACTTAACGGATGTTTTTTGAAAAGAGGCCCCTCTTTTCACTTTAGGAAATGATTTAAATTCCGATAGGTTATCATGACGAGATTAAGACGGGTATACGTTTGATCATGACAGAGGAAAACAGTATCTCAAAAAAAGAGCAGTCGGAAGAGGTCGCCGGTATTTCAGGAGAGACCAGATCTGACACCGGGCAATCTGAAGAGGATGGGGTGCGTTCTCCGAAAAGACGGGGACGACTGAGTTTCCCTTCGGTTTATACGGGCAGTGAAAGTACGGGTGAGCGGCCTTACTCTGAAGATTCTTTTGATCGGATTCGTATGCCGAGGAATCCCCATTGGTCGGTAGCGTGGTCTGACCTGATGATGACCATGTTTATTCTGTTTACAGTTATGTATGCTTATAAATCTGTAGATGTTGAATTTTTGACCGGTGAAGGGCTGGGCAGTGATATTGGTTCAGAGATGGGTACCGGTGTCATAGGTGATAAGGGCGGAGGGTCTATAGGACCTGCTCCTGACAGCGATAGTGAAGTACTGTTGACCCAGGTTTACAAACTTGGCAGGCAAACTCTTGAACAGGAAGAATTAAATGCGTTTGCAACAGTGGATCTGGCACCGGATAAGACAGTACGAATTATCCTGCAGAGTGATCTCCTTTTTGATCTGGGCAAGGCGGATATGAAGCCCGCAGCCAGGGAAGCCCTTGATAAGCTTGTTCCCATACTCCGGCAGACTCCGTATATGATTAATGTGGTGGGGCATACCGACGATCTTTCAATTAACACAGAGCAATTTCCCTCCAACTGGGAGCTTTCTCTCAAACGGGCCAGTGTGGTTGCCCGATTTGTCATGGAGAAATCATTATTGCCAGAAGAGAGATTTTATGTCACCGGTCATGCCTCATATCAGCCGTTAAGGCCAAATGACACTCCGAAAAACAGAGCGGCCAATCGCCGGGTTGAGTTGATTATTACCAGGGATAAGCCCCAAAACAGGATAGAAGGGTATGCTGGTGCAAAATAAGAATGTCATAGGCGTAATTCTCTGCCTCCTCCTGTTTCTCGTGGGTTTTGTATTCCATGGCAATATCAGCATGTACTACAATATCTCCGGTTTTCTGGTTGTCATCGGCGGCACCTTCGGGGCAACATTGCTGACGTATAGGATGGACAGGATCATGATTGTCTATAAAGTCCTTGTCGCTTCCTATAAAATTAAAAAGATTAAAGACCCCGAAGACATTGTTGAAATTCTTGTTGATCTCTCGGTAAAGTCAAAGTTCAAAGGCCTTCTTTCCCTCCAGGAGGATGAAGAGGAAACCAGTGTTCTCTTTCTGAGGAGGGCGCTTGGCTTGCTCGTTGATGGCTATAAAGGCGATGCAATTCGTGATATCCTCAGTACCGAGATGTATTTTTTTAGACGTCGCCGCGAGGATTGTGAGCGGGTTCTGAGAACTATGGCTGAGCTGTTTCCTTCGTTTGGACTGGTTGGAAGTGTGGTTGGGCTGATCGGGATGCTGGCTGGTATCGGCAGTACCGCAACTATTCTGGCCACTATACCCATCGCGTTAACATCAACACTCTATGGTATTATTCTGGCAAACTTTCTTTGTATTCCTTTTGCCGGTAATATACGTGAACAGACTGACCAGGAACTGTTATTGCAGAAGATAATAATGGAAGGCGTGATTGCCATAGAAAAAGAGGTAGACCCAAGGAGTCTTGAGCGGAAATTGAAATCTTTTCTGACGCCTTCTTCCAGGAATGTCAAACTCGTTTCTCTGAAGCGTATTCAGGAACGGTTTAATATCGTTCCGCAGAACAAAGAAAAAAAGTCTGGAAAACCTTCGTGAAATACGAAGGGAGCCAATGGTAATCAGTAATAAGTGAGCCCTAAAAACGTGTAGGGGCGTTTTCTACTCAATGATCATAAATAGGATGATACGGTATGGCTGCAAAGAATAAACCTGAAATTTTTCTGGAAATGAACACCGGTTTCTTTAGGATTCCAACGTCTGACGCTAATTTCAATGTCACCGTTCTTGGTTCTGGGGGAGAGGCAGAGTCCTCGTGTAAAGATGCGGGCGCAGGAAGAGGAGTAGAGGCTCCGGAGAGTAATGAGGGCGTTCCCGCTTTTATGCCTGAAGATGATCTTTTTTATCAGGAAGTATCTGCCGATCTGTATAACGATATAGGGAAGTTGGCCAAAAGTCTCAGCGAAACCATTAAGGATATTCCTGCCGAAGACAGACTACAGAAAAGGGTCGAGCTTGATGAGGCTGATGAGAAAATAGAAGATGCAAAAAGCCAGCTGCAGGACATCGTCAGGATGACTGAAAAAGCAGCTATGCAAATCATGGATAATGTGGAAAAAGTCCAGGGTGAAACATTCGAGGTGCGTGATCTGCTTTCCGCCTTGAAGGAACACCCTGCTTTTGTGGCTGCATCTTCAGGGGGCCAGGAAGAGGTGCAGGATGAAGTGCCGGAGGAGGCTTCTTCGCTATCTGATGAAACTGCGAAGATTAAAGAGTACATGAATCAGGCCCGCGAAATTCTTGCTGTTGTGCAGGAGGAAGGATCCGTGCTGGAAGCTCCGGAGCCGGTTAAGAAAACGGAGACCAAAACTCTCTATCTTTTTGATGTGGATGTTGTTTTTCAGACGCTCTATGAGTTGTGCACAAATGAGACCGTCAAGGATCACTTGAGGGCCGCCCGGGAAAAAGCAGAGGAACTTTTTCATTTCGACACTTTTTATCATGCTATGGCCCCGAAAGCAGCTGCCTATGAGGCAGATGGTGATAATTTCTTCAATGTGCCGATGACCGATGTGTTTACGTCTCTTCTGGAATCCTGCAATGATAAGGGTATATCAAATCTTCTGAAAAAGATGGATAAGGGCCAGGGCGATATTTTCCTTGATCAGACCATTCCTCTTGAGGCGCCTCCGACCAGAGAGGTGGAAATAGAAGTTGAAGGAGAGGCCGAGGCTGGAGAGCCTTTAGGAGCTGGGGATTCAAATGCCGATCCTCGTCTGGCAGAGGTTCAGGCCTTGCTCCAGCAGGGGTTGGATGCCGTGGATGCGCTGCCGAAGGTTTCAGGGGCTGTAGTGCCGAGTATGAACGGTTCTGGTGTTATGTCCGCGTCAGAGAAAGAGGAGATTTTTGAGCAGATTGAAGAGGCGCTTTCTAAAACTTCAAAGATATCTGCAGATGTGTTTTCCATAACAGAGTCTCTGAGTTTTCAGGATCTCTCTGGACAGCAGATTATGAAAGTTATAAAAATGCTCAGTGATTTCCAGATGCAGTTGTTGGCAATTGTTGTGTCTTTTGGTTCCCGTCTTAAGCATAAGAAGGCAGATTCCTCACTTTCATTGGAAGAGAGCAAGGAGCTTGCCCAGTCGGATGTTGATTCCTATATCAGTAAGCTTACGGTTGACAAATCTGAAGGTGATCAGGCAATTCTTGATCAGGATACGGTCAATAAAATGCTTGAAGACATGGGGTTTTAATACACAGGTCCAGCACTCTTGCAGCCGGCCATTCTTTAAGGAATGAAAAGAATGGTGGCAAAATGGAACAGGAAGGGTAAAAATAAAAAAGGGTTTACAGTATTTTCTAACTGTAAACCCTTGAGTTGTTTCATGGAGGCGGCGACCAGAGTCGAACTGGTGAATAATGGTTTTGCAGACCACTGCCTTAGCCACTTGGCTACGCCGCCTTTTGTATTGATACAATGAGCCAGCAATACTAAACGTTGATGATCTTTTTGACAAGAAAAATGTGGCTCTTTTCTTGAAGAGACAAAAAAATATTTATGACAACCCTGAACGCTTTATTAAAAAGGAACTCTGAGCAGCTCCAGGTTTTTGAAGAAAAATTAGGATATACTTTCACCGACCAGAGTTATCTGCAGAAATCTTTTGTACATAGCTCATATTCTTTTGAGCATGGCAAGGATATCAAGGAAAACAATGAAACCCTTGAATTCCTCGGGGATGCTGTCCTCGATCTGGCTGTGGGATATGCATTGTTTGCCCGCTTTCCCCAGATGAATGAGGGAGATCTTACCCGGTTGAGATCCGCTCTTGTCCAGGAAAGCCATCTTGCTGTGATGGCAAAAGATATTGACCTCGGAGAATATCTTTTGCTTGGCAGAGGTGAGGATGCTTCCCAGGGCAGGGAAAAACCGTCCATTCTTTCCTGTGCTTTTGAGGCGGTGATCGGCGCGATTTTTCTGGATGGCGGTTATGATGCAGCCCGTGCCGTAGCAGAAAGGCATATTGCACCATGGATCGATGAGCGAAAGAAAACTCTTGTCTCGGCCGATTCTAAAAGCAGGCTGCAGGAAATGATTCAGGAAAAATATAACCAGGGACCGGTCTATGTCCTGGAAAAGGCAGAAGGCCCTGATCATGCCAAGATCTTTCATGTTTCCGTGCAGTTTGAGGACAGGGTCCTTGCTTATGGATCTGCAACCAATAAAAAGGAAGCTGAACAGAATGCAGCTGCAGAGGCCATCTGTATCTTTGATGAATTGAATTTGTAGCATTTTCCCCGTTCCCTTTTATGACATCTGCCTCACCATTTATCATTCCTGTTTTTATTGCCCACCAGGGTTGTCCCCATCAGTGTATCTTCTGCAACCAGCATGTCATTACCCGTGACAGTGGCCAGAGTTCCCGTGTTGGCGCACAGGAGGTGAAAAAAGAGATTGAGACATGCCTTTCCTGGCCAAGAGACAGAACCAGAGATGTTCAGGTTGCGTTTTATGGCGGGAGTTTCACAGGGCTGAATCGCTCCCTTCAGGAGGAACTGCTGCAAGCTGTCCAACCCTACATGAATGACGGTCTTGTCCAGTCTGTCAGGCTTTCCACCCGCCCGGATTATATTGATTCTGAAACAGCTTGTTTTTTGAAGGAACATAATGTGGGTCTTGTTGAGCTTGGTGTGCAGTCCATGGATCCTAATGTGCTGGCGATGGCCGGTAGAGGACATGGCAGTGATCAGGCCCAAAAAGCTTTTTGTGTTCTGAAAGAGGCGGGTATTGCAGTTGGCGGTCAGCTTATGATTGGTTTGCCCGGAGAATCAACAGCAGGTGTTCTTGATGGAGCCCGGCAATTGGCCGCTCTCAAGCCTGATCTGGTGAGGATATATCCGACCCTGGTTATTCAGGGAAGTCCTCTGGCCCGTATGTTCGCAAGAAAAGAATATCAGCCCATGTCTCTTAATAAGGCCATAGCCCTCTGTTCAAAGCTCAAAAGATATTTCGATGATCAAAAAATTCCGGTTATTCGCATGGGATTGCAGCCATCCGCAAGCCTTGAAAAAGATGTGGTCGCCGGTCCGTATCATCCGGCTTTTGGCGAACTCGTCATGTCTCGGCTCTTTTTTCGACGGATGCGTGATATACTGCGGAAAAGACAGGATACAGGAAAGGACTCATCGCTTACCATAACTCTGGCGAATTCTGATCGTTCCCAGTTTCAGGGTATGAAAAAATGCAGCTTGAAACGCCTGGAGAGTCTCCATTTGCTGGATGGAGTGCAGATTGTATACAGTGCAGACCAGGCGAGAGGAACGATTGCAGTTTGTGAGGAAGTTTCATGTTAGGGGATGCTGCTTGTTTGTTGACTATCTTGCCGTGCCTTTCAGGAAAACCCTGAGGGGTGCCGGATAACCCTCCACTGTGAGTGAAGGGTTGTCCGGATCAACAAAATCATCGTATGATTCAAAGACCATCCACTCGGTTTTTCGCTGCTCTTTATTACTCATCGGGTGAGAGCAGAAGATCTCCACATCTGTAAATCCTGCCCGTATCATCCAGTTCTTAAGGCATGCCGCCGTAGGTACGAAATAGGTTCCTGGAACCTTGGCATAACAGGACGCCGGGAAGAGTGCGACCGGTTCTTCTCCCGGAATTGACTGGGACTCAACAATGAGAGTCCCTCCCTGCTTCATGCTTTTTCTTACTTCCTTCAGGGATTCAAGAGGGGAGATTCGGTGATAAAGAATTCCCATCAGAAAAACCACATCAAAAGAGTCCTGATAAAGGCTGAGATGCTCCACGCCCAGAAGTTCCATGTGCAGGTTTGCAAGCCCCGCAAAGCTGTTTAGGGTGCGAAAAGTGAAATAGTGATGGATATATGGCTCAAAACCGATAACGGCTCTGGGCTTATGGGGTAGCATCCTGAACATGTAATAGCCGTTGCTGGAGCCTACGTCGGCAACAATCTTGTCTTCAAGGTCAGGAAGCTGCGGCAGCACCCTGTCCCATTTTCTGTTGCTTCGCCATTCGGCGTTTATATCGATGCCAAAAACATTATACGGTCCTTTGCGCCATGGCATAAAACCGCGCATAACGTTGTATACCAGGGCATGCTCTTCCTTGCTGAGGTCTTCCCTGCGTCCAATTGTTACCACATCACTCTCCAGGTCAAGGGACGATGCTTTCAGGTGGGAGACTGATTCAAAAGGGAGGCGGTAGGCCAGGATTCCTTTTTTGGCGCTCTGCAGTTTCTTTTCATTCTCCCGTTGCAGGGTGCAAATCAGGTCATGACTGGCATGGGGTAGAAGATCGAAATAGTCGTTCATGGTGTTTTTACTGAGAGAAAGGAGACGAAATTAAACCACTGAAAAAATGATTCGGTTTCCGAAAAGCCGCTTTCTTTGAGCAGATCCAGGTTTTCATGGATGGAAAAGGGGACGAGGATGTTTTCGAGGGCTTCCCTTTTCTTGGCAATTTCAGTTTCGGAATATCCCTGACTGCGTTTAAAGTTGAGATAAAGATCAATGTACGCTCTGTTTATCACTGTCCGGTGGGAGATGATTTTCTCACTGACAATGAGTATGCCGCCGGGCTTCAGCGCTTTATGTACTTTTTTAAGAAAGCGTGAGCGGACAGGAGGGCGAAGGAACTGCAGTGTGTAATTCAGGAAGACAGCGCCACATTCCTGCAGGGATGCTTCGGTGATGTCCATGGTCTCGAATCGGATATCCTGCTTGTGCGAAAGCATCTTTTTCTTGATTTCCGCCTTTTCAATCATGGGCTGAGAACTGTCGAGACCGATAAACGAGAGGTTCATATGGGAAAGCTGTCTTGTCAGTTCAAGCAGAGTGGTTCCTGTGGAACAGCCAAGGTCATAGACCGTGTCGCCCTTGCTGCAGAAATGTTCGAGAAGGGTGGCCATCATGCCGGTTGTCTGACGGTAGCAGGGAACGGACCTCTCCAGCATGTCGTCAAATACTTCGGCAACCTGGCTGTTGAATGTAAATTCGGCAGGATGTTTGGAGTCCTGAAAAAGTGTGTCTCGGTTCATGGGTTTCGTTTTTATTAACCACAGAGATCGCAGAGAAGAAAGACTTTGTGTTCTATGTGTGCATTGTGGGTAGAAATTTTTGGTTCGATGTCGTAGTTGTTGCCTTGAGTCAGCAGCAGTCACATTCTCGGCCTAAAAGTTCATTGATAATGGATCTGACGCATCCCTCGCCTGATTCGACACTGATAGCCCGTGGAGGGCAATTGACTGCGCAGGCATTACATTCCATACAGTTATCTTTGTTGGCAATCAATGCCTTTTTATCTTTCAGGACAAAGACATCGTGGGGACAGACGACAAGGCATATGCCGCAGCCGATGCACAACTCCTGGTTCAGTTCCAGTGTGGTGACATCGGGTATGTAATGAAAAAGAGCCATAGTTTTTTTCTTTAAAAATAAAAGCGGGCAAAGAGCCAGCATGAAAAGCCAATGACAACGGCAGCACATTGAAGAGGGATGGCGCGGAACATTTCTTTCCGGGTTCCAGATCGTGAAGTATATGTAGTCGCTCCTGTAAAATTCATGCCGAACCAGGAAGAAACAGCAGTAATTATAAGAAGCCAGGCTGTCATTTCAGTCCATTTGGCCCCGGTGGAAGGCGTCAGGCGTCCACTGAAAAAGAATAAGCCATATGCTGTGATAATGCCGGCCCAGAAGCCTTTAGTGCTTAGTGCCCGGCCCGGAATCCAGGGGAGGAGCAGTGGAACGATTATGGTTCCTGCCGCTACACTACACGCCAGGGCCAGGGTTGCGAAAGGTCCGAATTCAAGAGCGGCCTGCCGGAAGGAAAGTTCACCGCCAAGTCCGGAAAGAAGAAAGAAAAGCAGCACGAAAGGCAGTATATTCCGACTGGCCTGCACCAGTTCGACAGGAACAAGGGCCAGCCGTTCACTGAATGGAAACAGTTTGCGTCTCATCTCGGCTGTGAGTTGATACTTATTGTCCAGGAAATAAGGAATGTCAGATGCAGAAACAGGGCCCCACACGACATGGAAGCCGGTATGTTTCTGTATTGCGAGTCCATCGACGCCTGGAGCTCCGAGCTGAGGCACAATGATGCGGCGATGGGAGACTATTTTTTCAAGACCGCTTGATCTGATGCGGTCATAGAGTTCTTCTGTCCCAAAGGTTCCTTTGCCTGCTGCACACCAGACGTTGATGCCCTTGGTGTCCAGAACAAGAAGCCAGAGATTTTTGCCCGGCAGCGAAGAGCGAAGGACGTCAAAGCTCATTTTGTAATTGGCTGTTACAAGTACAGGGCTTTCTGTATCGGGATTTCCCAATGCATACAGGCCGGGTTCGACAATGAAGTGCATTCGGCCGATATTCCAGCGGGCCAGGAAGGAGCCCCGGCGGTCTCGTGCTGTCAGGTCGCTTGTCACCACGGGGATGCTGCCGATGACAGTTTTCATTGATCCACTGGTAAATGACTGCTTGACTGCAGGTATGATTATTTCCCCAGGTTCAGCAGGGGCAGATTGAGCCATGGGGAAAAGTGTGGCCACCGGGGCTGTAATGTCAGGGTATGAGCAGCTTGTTGAAGGGGGGGGTGCTTTATCAGTCTCAGTAGAGCAGGAGCCAGAGGAACACTCGCATCCTGCAGAGTCAGTTGGCCTGAAACATTTTTTTGCCCATTGAACAAGATGAGGAATGGACAGGGCGATGAGCAGAAATGTCGCGCCTAATTCTGCGATTTCTGGCATGATTTCACCTGCCTGGCCAACGCTGGCCTGGGCTGAAATCTCAAGACTATTGTATATCAGGTCAACGAGCAGGCCGCAGATTACACTGACAATGGATATGCTGAGCAGGTAGAGGACAGTAGCACGTTTACCCAGAAGGCCAATGAGGACCGAGAGTGACGTGATATTTGTTGCCGGTCCGACGAGAAGAAAAACAAGGGCTGTCCCGGGGCTTACTCCTTTGAGGATAAAGGCTGCCGCGATTGGAGTTGATGCAGTTGCGCAGATATACAGCGGGATGCCGAAGAGAAGCATGATCAGCATGGAGCTTATGCCGCCACCCAGCCAGTGGGCAATCATGTCATCCGGTACCAGGGCAGAGATGATCCCGGCAAGAAGAATTCCGAAGAAAAACCAGCCGGCGAGATCTCCCCAGATTTCCTTGGCGGCATAATTCATTCCGGTCGTGATTTTTCTCAGGGTTGACGGTCTTTCTTTATCTTCGCAGCATGTGTCGTCTGAGATTCCCGTATCGGCCATTATTAGGCCGGGTGGTTTCGGACGGTGAATAAGGTTTTCACTGATCCCTGCGACAAAAGCAGTAATAAAAGCGGAAAGAGGTCGGGCGACCGTCATGATCGGATCGAGCAGGGCCCATGTTATGGATATGGAGTCTACCCCGGATTCAGGAGTTGAAATGAGAAAGGCAGTGGTCGCGCCATTGTTGGCCCCCTGCTTTTTGAGAGAGGCCGCTGCAGGTAGTACACCGCAGGAGCAGAGCGGGATTGGAATGCCGAACAGGGCTGCTTTAAATACAGACATGAATCTTCCCTTTCCCAGATGCTTTGCCACGTATGTCGGAGAAAGAAAAACCTTGAGCAGGCCGCCGACCAGTAGGCCGAAAATTATATATATTGAAGATTCCTTGAGCAGCTGCCATGATTCATTGGCAATAGCCACAATGAAAGAGAGTAGTGTTTCCATGTCAGGGGTAGAGAATTAGTATAATTTACATTTTCATTATACTATAGTTCGTGTAACTCTTTTTTGCTTGTCTCTTTTATGGTACTTTGCCGCCGCAGTTGGTATCTTTGATGACGTCGTAAAAAGTCCGATCTACTGCGTTGTACCAATTTTTCAGGCACTCGGCATACCACATGTATGGCCTCGCACCTGAAAAATTGCTACGTCTTGTATATCAAACTTTTTACTTAGCCATCCCGAGACTTTTTACGAGATTGTCACCTTTAATAAAACTTAAAACTTAAAACTTAAAATATAATGTCCCAATTAATTACCTGCCAAGAGCTGAATAAGTCTTTCGGTGCCCATACCCTTTTCAGTGATCTCGCCCTGAGTGTTCATGACGATGATCGTGTCGGGCTCATCGGTCCCAACGGTTCCGGAAAATCAACATTGCTCAGGATCCTGGCCGAAAAAGAGAGCCTGGACAGCGGCACGATTTTTCGGAGGAAACAGGTTCGAACGGTGTACCTCGGCCAGGAGGATATTTTTGACGACAATAAAACCCTAGAGGAGACCCTGGAAGAAGTTATTGGCGATGATACAGATGAAATACATCGATATAATCGGGTGCACAGGGCATTAAGTCAGGCAAAATTTAAAGATCCCGACCAGAAGGCGGGTTCCTTGTCGGGCGGCTGGAAAAAAAGGCTGGCAATTGCCAGGGCTCTGGTTCAGGAACCGGATATCCTCCTGCTTGACGAGCCGACGAACCACCTCGATATAGGTGCCATTCTCTGGTTGGAAAAGATTCTTCTTTCCGCTCCTTTTTCTTTTATCCTGGTCAGTCATGACAGGACATTCCTTGAAAATGTGACAAACCGTGTTGTTGAACTGAACCGCTGCTACCCGACAGGCTGTCTGAGCATCAAAGGAAATTACAGCCATTTCCTGGAGAAAAGATTGGAGTTTTTGGAGCAGCAGCAGGTAATGGAAAGCAGTCTGGCCAATAAGGTGCGGCGGGAAGTCGAATGGTTGCGTCGGGGGCCCAAAGCACGGACCACCAAAGCACGCTACCGTATTGATGAGGCCCATCGTCTGCAGAGTGAACTTGCCCAGGTTCGAGGTCGTAACCGTTCAGACCAGAAGGTCCGGATTGGCTTTGATGCTACAGGCCGTAAAACCAAGAAATTGATGACTGTTGAAGGAGTGAGCAAGGCAATTGATGGACGCCAGCTTTTTACGGATCTTTCTTTTGTCCTCGGCCCCGGAGTCTGTCTTGGGATGGTTGGCGAGAACGGCTGCGGCAAATCGACTTTGATGCATCTCATTTATGGCGATGTGCCCCCCGATCAGGGGACGGTTACCCGGGCCGATGGCGTAAAAATTATCCTGTTTGACCAGAAAAGGGAACAGCTTGATCAGGATGTGATTCTTCGCACCGCCCTTTCTCCCCATGGTGACAGTGTTTTGTATCAGGGAAGCCCTGTTCATGTTGTTACCTGGGCCAAGCGATTTCTTTTTGAGCCTGATCAGCTTGAGATGCCGGTTTCACGACTTTCGGGCGGCGAGCAGGCCCGTATTCTCATTGCCAATCTGATGCGCCAGTCGGCAGATATTCTTCTTCTCGACGAACCCACCAACGATCTTGATATTGGATCCATCCAGGTCCTGGAAGAAAGTCTTCTTGATTTTGAGGGGGCCGTTGTTCTCGTCAGCCATGATCGTTCTTTCCTTGATACTCTGACCAGCACCATTATCGGTTTTGACGGGCATGGCGGCACCAGCCTGTATGCCGATTGTCATCAATGGCTTGCTTCTCTTTCTGCCGGTAAGAAAAATGATAAAAAAAAGAAAGGGAAAGTAAAGTCGTCCCCAAAGAAAAGCAATAAGTTGACCTATAAAGAGCGCTTGGAACTGGAGGCAATGGAAAAGACCATATTGGAGGCAGAAGAGGAGCTCAACATCTGCAAGCTTAAGGTCGAAGATCCGGAAATAAGCATAGATCCAGCGGAACTTTCCGTATGGTGTAATCGCCTTCAGGAATGCCAGGATAATGTTGACAGCCTGTATAGTCGCTGGGGTGACCTGGAGAAAAGACAAGATTAGTAGGGCTGTTTTTCGAGGAAGCAATTTTTTATCAGATCGGTCTCAATCTGTTTCTACCCTCTTTGAAAAATGATTTTTTATTTGGCATAAAAAGATTGTTATATGGTTTTCTTTTTTGGTAGAATTTATATTTTAAGACAGGTTAATTGTATTGTGAACTTTCGAACACTCACAAAATATATGCTCAGAAGAACTGACATCGGTCTCCTGATGTTCATGTTGCTTCTTTCTACCGGAGGGCCGGCTTTTGCTGCTCCAGAAGATGAATATGCGTTAAAGGCGGCCTTTGTCCTGAATTTTGCCAAGTTCACACAGTGGCCGGATAATTCTTTTACTGATACCCCTGACGCCTTTTCACTCTGCGTTGTTGGAGGGAAATCCCTTGAGGCTGGTTTTCGAACGATTGAAGGTAAAGGAGTCGGTGGCCGTTCTCTTCAGATCGATTTTATTCCTGAAGCAGGTGGTTTTGACAGATGTAATATGTTGTTTGTCGGCGGAAATATGGATCGAACGGCTCTGCTTCGGATTTTTGCTTCGGTAAAAGAGAAACCTGTTTTGACTATCGGTGAGATGCCCGATTTTGCCAAGCTTGGCGGTGTCATAAATTTTGTCAGTAAAGAAGGTAAACTTCGTTTTGAGGTCAATAGAGAGACGAGCCTTAAGCAGAAGGTTAATATTAGTTCGCGTCTTTTGAAGCTGGCAATTATTGTTAATGGCAATGAATAATCTCTTGTGATGGAATGAGTTGAGCATATGTCTATTAGGGTTAAACTTCTCCTTCTTTTGATACTGTCTGCAGGACTTGCACTGTTTCTTGTTGCAACGGCTCTTGTTGTCAACGAAAAAAGCCGTGCCCAGGAGAATCTTGCAGTTGAATTGCGTTCGATTGCTGCTGTTGTCGCCTTAAACAGTGCCGCTGCTATGTCTTTTAATGATGAATATGCTGCTAGTGAAACACTGGCATCTCTTGCCGCAAAACCAGAAATCGCCGTCGCTTTTCTTTATGATAAAAATGGCGATGATTTCAGTTCCTACAATCGGAAGGATATAGATCAAGCCATTCTGACTGCTAACCTTCCTACTCTCTATAGCGATCGGCAGGAGATGCTCCGCCATATAACAAAGCAGGGGATTACTTTTTTTAAGGCCGGGTATGTCCATGTCATACAGCCTGTCCTCGTTCAGGACTCGATCATTGGTGCAATTCACCTTGTTGATGATATGCAGCAGGTCAAAAAACGACTCGGTTCCTATTACACTGTCATTTCAATGGTTGTTGCTATCACACTTCTGGTGATGTTGCTTCTTGCCGCTAAAATGCAGAAAATTTTCACAGGTCCTTTATTTGCATTGATGGAGTCTATGAGTGTTGTGACCCGTGATAAAAATTATTCTCTCCGGATGGAGAAGAAGAGTGAAGATGAGTTTGGAACGCTGATCGACAGGTATAATGATATGATTGGCGAAATCCAGGAACGGGATGAAGAGTTGAAAGGCTATAGCTCCGGCCTTGAAAAGATGGTTGAGACACGGACAGCGGATCTTTCTTCTGCAAAGAACGAATTGGAGGAAATGGTTGTTCATCTTGAAAAGGCCAAAGAGGATGCTGAAGCTGCGAGCAAGGCCAAAAGTGAATTTCTGGCCACTATGAGCCATGAAATACGAACGCCGATGAATGGCATAATAGGTATGACAGAACTCGTTCTGGAGACAGAGCTTGATGAACGTCAGCGCCAGTTTATCCAGACAATTCAGCGCTCCGGAGATTCATTACTTGAGATTATCAATGACATTCTCGATTTTTCCAAAATCGAAGCCGGAAAACTTTTTCTGGAAAATCATGAATTTAATTTGCGAGAAATGGTAGAGGATGTATTAGAAATGCTTGCTAGCCGGGCTCATATCAAGGGACTGGAACTGGTTCCGGTTATATCTCTTGACCTCCCTGCTTTGGTTGAAGGGGATTCCGGCAGATTGCGCCAGATATTTATCAATCTCATCGGTAATGCCATTAAATTTACAGAAACAGGTGAAATTGCCGTTGGGGCCGAGGTGCTTTCTTCAGCTGGAAAAGAGATTCACATCCGTTTTTCTGTGGGGGATACCGGTATTGGAATAATTCCGGAGAAGAAAGCAAGGATTTTTGAAGCTTTCTCCCAGGCAGATGGGTCCACAACCCGCAACTATGGCGGCACCGGGCTTGGGTTGACAATATCCCGTCAATTAGTGGATTTGATGGGAGGGGAAATAGGTGTAGAAAGTGAACTCGGGAAAGGATCGACGTTCTGGTTTTCTCTGCCCCTCAGGATTCAGTCTGTTGAAAAGATGAAAGAGGTTTCAGGCCAGGGTCTGCAAGGGTGCAGAATACTTATTGTTGATGATAATATTACCAACCAGGAGATATTGCATAACCAGGTTGCGGCATGGGGAATGAGCGATGTTGTGGCCGGCAATGCGAAGCAGGCTCTTGAAATACTGAGCGTTGCCGTACAAACGGGTGAGAGGTTTGATGTTGCTATCCTGGATTGGCATATGCCGGGAATGGATGGTGTTGAACTGGCTCGCTGTATCCGGCAGGACAAGGATATAAAGGATATGCGTCTTATCATGCTCAGTTCGGCAGCTTTTGACAGTGAGTCTGTACGTGCCATGCAGGAGGGCGTTGATCGCTATTTGACAAAACCTGTAAGGCAGAAGCTGCTGCATGATTCTCTCCTGATAGTTCTGGGTAGGTCAGGGGCAGACGAAGGTGGTGTTGAACCGCTGCAGGACAGTAAGTTGTTATCTTTTAAGGCACATATTCTGGTAGTAGAAGATAATATGGTAAATCAGGAAGTTGTTCGGGAAATGCTGAAGCTTATGGCATGTCATGTGGATGTTGCCGAGAATGGGCGCGAAGCTGTCGAAGCGATGGGTCAAAATAGTTTTGACCTTGTGCTGATGGATTGCCATATGCCGGAGATGGATGGGTTTGAAGCGACAAGGGCAATTCGCCTAAAGGAAAAGTCTGGTGGGGCAGAGTTTCGTGTACCGATTATCGCTCTGACCGGTAATGTGGTTCAGGGTATACAGGAGGAGTGTCAGGATGCTGGAATGGATGATTATCTTAGCAAACCCTTCTCTCTCGAACAATTAAACGAAACTCTGGCCAGGTGGCTGGTTCCTGTAACTGTGCGGCAAAGTGAAACTGTAAAGGCCCCAAAGAATATTCCGGAGCCAAAGCAAAAAACATTTTGTTTGGACCAGGAAAGACTTGACATGCTTCGGGTGCTGCAGCAGGAAGGGGCGCCCAGTGTGTTGAATAAGATTATCAACCTGTATCTGGAAAATTCTCCGAAACTTATGCAGGGTATTCGTGATGCGGTCAAAGAGGGAGATCCTGTTCGTCTTGGTGATGCAGCCCATAGCCTTAAGACAAGCAGTGCTAATTTAGGCGCTGTAGAATTGGCTATACTCTGCAAGGAACTGGAGGATATGGGAAGGATTGCAAAAGCCACAGGTCCGGCCCGGGAAAGACTTGAGACGATTGAGGCAGAGTATCAACAGGCCATGACTGCCTTAACTGCCGTAAGAGATGCTGTATAATGCTGCTCAGCTGGAATTGATCACGGAAATTGATTTGTTTCAAAACACCAGTAATTTGTGATAGTTATATTGGCGCAATCTTTTTATCCTATTTTCTTCTGTTAAAAAATCCCGTAACTGTTTAGTGGTCATAAAAGCTAGAGGCTTTTTTGCTGAATATTTACAAAATCCCTTTGATATTTTTTCTCCAGGCTTTAAGTTACACATCTTTAGAAGCCTCACTGTATCCCTCAAAAAAAGAGAATATCTTCCTGTTCCTTGAGAATGCGGAGGTTAAAGGAAAATATATGATTACCTTATTGGATTATGGTGCCGGGAATGTCCGGAGTGTGATTAATGCTATAGAGAGCGTGGGCGAGAGTGTCAGCGTCGTTTCCCGGGGAGATGATATCCTCTCGGCCGAGAAGCTCGTATTCCCCGGAGTGGGGAACTTCGGCAATATGGTCGCGATACTCAAGGAAAAAGGTTTTTTTGCCCCCCTGAAGAAGTATCTCGAGGATGGACGGCCTTTTCTGGGAATCTGTCTGGGGTTGCAGGCCCTTTTTGATTCCAGTGAGGAGGCTCCTGGGGCTGAAGGTCTTGGAATTATTCCTGGCAGCGTTAAGCGTTTTGAGGTTGATTTTGCTGTGCCGCAGATCGGTTGGAACGGTATCATTGCCCATCAGCCCTCACGGATTTTTAATGGTCTGACCGGTGAAGAGAAGTTTTATTTTGTTCATACCTATCACGTCGTTCCTGAAGATGATTCCTGCGTTCTGACAACGACTAATTATGGGTATGAATACTGCAGCAGCATCCAGAAAGGAAATATTATTGCCACCCAGTTTCATCCTGAAAAAAGCGGAAAAGCAGGTCTTGCAGTGCTGAAGAATTTCCTCGATTCTGGCCAACCGCAAGTGATCCCCGCAATTCAGTTAAAAGAGACGAAATTATCGAAACGAATTATTGCCTGTCTTGATGTGCGCACCAATGATTATGGTGACCTGGTAGTAACCAAGGGCGATCAATATGATGTGCGTGAAAAGGGAGATGTGCGCAATCTTGGAAAACCTGTGGAACTGGCCGGTAAGTATTATGAACAGGGCGCTGATGAGATAACATTTCTCAATATTACCGGTTTTCGTGATTTTCCACTGAAAGATATGCCCATGCTGGAGGTGCTGGAAAACACATCAAAAAATGTTTTTGTGCCATTGACCATTGGTGGCGGCATTCGGGATTATGTTGATAAGGAAGGGAAACGCTATTCTTCCCTGGAGGTGGCAGCGGAATATTTCCGTTCAGGTGCTGATAAAATTTCCATCGGCAGTGATGCTGTATTGATTGTCGAAGAGGTGGTAAAAACAGGCAAAGCAACGGGCCTGAGCTCCATTGAACAGATATCCAAGGTCTATGGAAGTCAGGCCGTGGTCATTTCTGTAGATCCCCGGAGGGTTTATGTCGCCTCTCCTGATGATGTAAGTCACCAGACCATTGAAACGGTATTTCCCGGCCCTAACGGCGAAAGATATTGCTGGTATCAGTGCACCATTAAAGGCGGACGTGAAGGTCGTGACCTTGATGCCATCACTTTGGCAAGGACATGTGAAAAACTCGGTGCTGGAGAGATTCTTTTGAACTGCATTGATAAAGACGGTACCAATAGCGGTTTTGACCTTGAGCTGATCAACGCCGTGAAGGGCGCGGTGACAATCCCGGTAATTGCCTCAAGTGGTGCAGGAAATGCCGCTCATTTTTACGAGGTCTTCACCGACACAAAAGCTGAAGCAGCCCTTGCCGCCGGTATTTTCCACAGGAATGAAGTGCCCATTGGCGAGGTCAAGGCGTACCTCGAAGATAAGGTGGAGATCAGGCCTGTGTAACAGGGGCTGTCGCGATGAGGTGCTGGTGGTTTGGTTTTTTTTTTGTTAACTAAAAAACATAGGAAAAACCGAAATCAACGGAATACTGTTTCATTTCGGTTTTGGCGTTGTCGATAGATTGTTCAGCAGGATTGGCCGTGTTAATTTCTGAACTTGGGGAGTACATGAGTCCGAGGTTCAGGCGCCAGTTGTTGTCGAGAGTATAGCCGCCGCCAAGGGTGAAATGCTGTTCCGTTACCGCCGGGAAGGCAAGAGTTTCAAAGGCTCTTTCTGAATCCAAGGGGGTCTTGCCATAGTTGTATCCGGCTCGAAGGGTAACCTTTGGGTTTACGACATACTCCAGTCCGAATTTATATACAAACTGTTCATCCCAGTCTAGATTCCAATCCATGGCAACAGGATTGTCTTTTTCAGTATACACGGGCTTGTCTCGACCGTTGGTCTGCGGCCAGTCAATCCAGACTAGATCAAAGGCAAATCGCAATGACGATGAAGGCATATAGGCTATGCCGGCGGCAAAGCTCTGCGGTTGATGAAACTCAAGCTTGTCTTCGCCTGAATCCGTATCTAATGAGAAATCCTCAAAGTATTGTTTGCTTTCATAAGCTAGCCCCAGATTGAAATGCTCTGAAAGGGGATAATGTAATCCAAGGGTGAAGCCTAATCCAAAAGCTTTTCCATTGTCATGCGGTTCCTGCGCTTGAGGTCCTGTTGCTGGACCTGCTTCAAACTCCATAATCGCATAATCGATGTTGGGTGCAAATCCAATTGAGAGACCGTTTTTAAAGGTATACGAAGCAGCCGGGGCCAGTTTCACGAAGGCATATTGCGTTTCGGTGATGTTGCCATAAAGGTTTGTGTCGTATTGAACTCCCATGCCGCTGGTTCCGTAGAGTCCAACTCCGACCGTAACCGACTCTGACAGTGGATAAATGAACCCCAAGGCCGGAATGAAAATAAGTTCCGTATCTGAGGTCATATTCGCATTTGGGTCTGTGAATGCCGCACCATTTCCTCGATAACTGACATCGGGGACAAAATAGGTGAGGCCCATGTCAATTCTTTTTCCTGCCGCCTTCAGGCCTGCCGGATTAGTGATGGTGCATGCAGCATCAAGAGGGAGTGCAATGTTGGCTCCTCCCATGGCTCGCTGGATCTGGCCAACGCCGATAATCTTCATGCCGTTGGTTGCAGATGCCTGCGCTACATGAAGGATTACAATAATTGTTGGCAGCAGTATGCGGAAAAGTAGATTCATGTGATAATGACACCACAAAGTAGACTTTGTTGTCAAGCAGAATAATGTGGTGGGATGTTAATGAGTTGAAGACATTTTTTTAGTTGTTTTCAGAGGATATGCCTCTCGGTTTCATTTTTGTATATTTTAGAACAAAATTGGCCGTTTTTCCAAAAAAAAACATTTTGGCAGTTGATTTTAATTTTTTCATTTCGCACAATATAAATACCAAAGATGTCTTTTCCGTTCTTTTTGAACGTCACTCGTTTGTATGATCATAACTAAAAGGGGTATTTTTTATGCAGTGGTTCAACAGCCTGACTCTTCGAAAGAGATTATTTGCACTTGTCATATTTATTATAATTTCCCTTGTAATAGCTCAAGGATTGGCACTGTATATTATAACCAACGTTCAGATTGGCGGTAACACCTATAATGGAATTGAGTCAAAAACGGAATATATAGATAAACTTGCCAGGCTCAGGCTGAATTTTAATTTGCTGAACAGTGTGCTTAAGAGTCAGATTATCGAGTTTGATGAAGACAGTTTAAGCGGAATGAAGAGCACAATAAATGGAATAGATTCAGTGCTGGCAGAAATGAAAGCCGATTTGACTGAAACGGCAGATGCTGAAGATTTCAACTGCCAGAGTTGTCATGCCCTGGACAGTGGGTCTTCTGTCTATGTTGCCTATGAGGCAATAAATTCTTCATGGGGAACCATGAAGAAAATCATTAATGACCAGATTGTACCCTTAGTCGCCGATGAAGAGCCGGAAGATGCCCTTGAAGTATTTGAAGATGAGTATTTTGATTTTTTCTACAGTCTGATGGGAAAGAGTAAAAACGCTGTGGATGAACTGCGTGATGCCTCAAATCTCGTGAAAGAGCAGGCTGTCGCCGACGTTAATTCGTTCAAGATTTTCTATGTTGTCGGCGGTATTGTATCAATCATTTTTGCGGGACTTTTTTCAACATTTATTGTCGAAATGATTGTGAGAAGGATTGACTATATTGTCAAAAATCTAGATGAAAGTGTCAGTGTCATCGCCGATGAAGCAGAATCCCTGTCAAGTTCTTCTCATACCGTAGCCGATATGGCTGCCGATATGGCCTCATCTCTGGAAGAAAGTGGGGCATCGTTGGAAGAAATCAATGCCATGACCCAGCATAATGATACAAATTCTTCCCAGGCAGATGCGGAAATGAAAAAGAATGTCGAGATGGGAGGGAGAACCCACGATAGCATCAGTGAAATGCAGGAGTGTATGGATAAAATCAAAAAAGACAGCGATAAAATTTCTGGAGTTATCAGTGAGATCGAGTCTATTGCATTCCAGACCAACCTGTTGGCGTTGAATGCCGCTGTTGAAGCTGCCAGGGCTGGTGAGCAGGGGCAGGGGTTTGCTGTTGTCGCAGAAGAGGTGAGAAATCTTGCCCAGAGAACAGCGGGTGCGGCTCGAAATTCCAAAGAGATGATAGATATGGCGATAGCCAATGTGAATACGGGGCTTAAGTTATCCGATACAGTATCCTCTGCTTCAGATGAAGTTACCGCAGCTTCCCGCAACGTGAAGACCATAGTAGAGGAAATCGCCACAGCTTCCCATGAACAGTCCCTTGGCATTGGTCAGATAAGCCAGGCTGTCTCCTCAATGGACGGTGTCACCCAACAGCTTGTAGCCAATTCCGAAGAGCTTGCGGCTGTTTCAGAAACAGTGAACAGCAATATTGTTACGCTGCGTGACAATATTCTCGATCTGAGCAACCTTGTCACGGGCTCCGGGTCCCCAAAAGCCAAAAAAACAAAAGGCCGGCAGGCAAAGATGCTTTCTTAAAGGTTAAGGTGGAAGGCTTTTTGTCTTTTTCAGGAAGAATTTATTAATATGACGCGTGACCGGTAATATGGCTATGCGTCAGCCTCGAGCCTGCTGTATTTGATTTCTACCTGGAGGGGGAATTCACCGTAATGGGCTCCAATCAGACGGTCATTCATGTGTAATGTTATTCCTGCCTGGTTTTCTGCCGTTGTGAAATAATGAAGATACTCCTGGATGGATAAACCTTTTCGGGAGAAAAAAGTAGTGTCTGACAGAAAGCATGCCGGGATTACGGCGCTGGCATTATGCTGAAGAGTAATTGTAATCTCAGCTATTTGGCTACTTTTCTCTTTTATATATTCCCTGCCGTTTAACACGACTATTTTCCAGGATGAGTGGTTTGTGATGCGAACCAGAGGCATTCCGTTCCAATAGTCGGTCTGAACCAGTTCGATAAGATTTTTCTTCAACGCATCATCTGCACTTATTCTTCCTTCCTGATCAATGAAATCGTTTTCTGCCCATGGGGGCATTCGGGTTGCAGAAGAGTAAGGTCTCAAATCCTCATTCGTAAACCATTTGACCGTTTCCATCTTTTCATTCTCCTTTGTAATATTTTTATTTTTTCCAGGTACATTTTCTTCAGGAGATTTTCGTATCTCTGGGACCAGTATACGCGCACTGATAGGACAGATAGTGTCCTACCAGTGTGCGTCTTTGATAATTGAAAGAAAAAAAACAATTTGGTTGGGTTGGCCTGTTTCCAAATGCAGAACCTGTGCTTATATTCTATTTATAATCCCAGGATAATGAACACACCGGAGACACGTATGAAGATCGTAATTGTGGGTGGTGGAGCCATTGGTCGATTGTTTGCTGCTTTATTAGGCCGGGGTGGTAATGAAGTTGTCCTGGTTGAAACACAGCAGGCGGTTGTTAATGCCATTAACCAACAGGGTCTCGGTATTATGGATTTTGGTCTTGAAGATCCCGATGCTGTTTCCTTCGTTCCCGCAAAAGCCGTCCAGGATCCTGTAGAAATTTCACACTGTGACTGTGTTCTTTTAACAGTCAAATCCTATGACACTCTGGCAGCGGTCAAGAGTGTTGCCCATTTAATCAGAGAACAATCCCCAGTACTCACCCTCCAGACCGGTCTTGGCAATATAGAGACAATAGAAAAGGTTATTCCCAGGCAGGCAATTATCGGGGGGTTCACCTTTATGTCGGCAGCTTCACTGGGAGCCGAACGGGTTCGTCATGGCGGTTTTGGAAAAACCTACATAGGTGAATTGGATGGAACGATCAGCACTAGGCTGACACGGATTCACAGGGCCTTTAAGGAAAGCGGTATTGCGTCAACAATGGTCCATCGGATAATCGGACGGTTATGGTGCAAAGTTATTGTCTATTCAGCCATAAATCCGGTTTCCGCCATTCTTCGAGTTAAAAATGGTTCACTAGTCTCCAGGATGGAAGCAATTACCTTGATGAAACGGCTTATTGATGAAGGAAAAGCAGTTGCCGACGCCTCTGCAATAGATCTGGTCTATCCTGATCTCTATGAACTCCTGTTTGATGCCTGCAAGCAGAGCTCCGATAATCTTTCCTCAATGCTGCAGGATATACTCAATCATAAAAGAACAGAGATAGATTCCCAGAACGGCGCTCTCATTCGTTATGGCGATCAGAAAAATATTGCTCTCCCGACTCACCAGACTGTTGTCCAGCTTGTGAAACTGATGGAGAGATGGGGCGGCGGTGGGCAGTACAGGGAATAGAAGGCAGCAGGCAGATCAGAATAACAGCAAAAGGTGCATCTATGAAAAGCTGGGATAAGATTCTGGTAGGGGTTGATAAGACACATACGGCAATGCATGCTGTGCAGTATGTTGGAAGTATCATACGGTCATTGAAGCCGCCGAAGATAACATTGCTGTATGTCTATCCGGAACCGCCGCCAAATTTTTATCAGACCGGCGGCCTACTGCCTGATTATGAGAAAGAGAAAAGAGAGTATGCCCAGGATATATTTTCTGAGGGCCGCACACTATTGGCAGAATGCGGGGTAGATTCTCAGAACATTGACACAGTCACTCGTAT
>JACKQG010001772.1_pt1 | contig 29289 bp, 25 predicted proteins | sample 8237621 | NCBI WGS metagenome assembly JACKQG01 (sample SAMN15677084, study PRJNA649215) | marine metagenome | biome: marine; feature: Black Sea; material: saline water; isolation source: suspended particulate matter (SPM) from the Black Sea western gyre | collected 2013-06-09/2013-06-10 | depth... | reverse complement strand
TCATAAAACCAAGGAGGTACTTCCGACTCCCTGCAAAAGTTAATACATTCCAAACGTAGTTTCCTGTGACTCAAATCACATAACACACAATCATCACCCAGATTCACTTGTTTCAAAATGCATAGTATTGCTGTCCGGAATTAAAATTGTCAACCTTAACTTTCAATCGTTGTTTCAAGAATTTTGATGCAGTAAATTCGCACCCCTTTATAGACAGAATAACATTAAGGATACATTTATGGCAATGATGACAACCATGAGGAACAAAATGCATGTGGTGCTGTGGGCATTACTGGCTTTGTTCGTATTGAGTATGACCGTCGGCGGGCTCGTTGGCGGTGCAAATATTATCGATGAACTTCTTGGAAAAGTTGATCCGTCAAAAGCAATCGGAAAAGTGAATGGCGAAATCATTTCACCGAATATTTTTTCGCAGCAGGTCGGACGTCAACTGGATCAAATTCGTGCAAACGGACAATCGATTGACGACACACAAATAAATCGAATACGTGAACAAGTTTGGGAAAATTTTGTTCAAGACATCCTCATTCAACAGGAAGTTGAAGACCTTGGACTAGTCGCTACGGACGAAGAAGTTATTTACCATCTGCAAAATAATCCGCCGGTATTTTTACAATCTCAGCCCTCTTTTCAAACAGACGGACAATTTGATCCGGCGAAATATGAGCAGGCACTGGCAAATCCGGGTGAAATGGAGCAATACTGGATTCAGGTAGAAAACTATATGCGCAATTATATTCCGCGCTATAAACTTCAACAAATGATTCTTTCATCGGTATCTGTCACTGAATCCGAAATTATGGAAGAATACACGAAACGGAATATCGATTACACCGTAGATATCTTGCACGTTACAAAAGACGCGCTTGATACTGAATCTTTATCCACCACGGATGAAGAACTCCTGACATCGTACAATGAGAATATCGATGACCATAATCGCCCCGAAAATCGCAGTCTGCGATATGCGTCTTGGGAAAAATTGCCGTCGAACGAAGACACAACGTATGTTTATGACTTAGCACTTGAAATCAAAAACCAAGCACTGTCGGGGAAAGATTTTGCATCTCTGGCAAATGAATATACAGAAGACCCAAGCAACGCAGTAACGCCGGACTCCGGAAAAGGCGGAAACCTCGGATGGTTTGGGCGCGGGCAAATGGTTCCGGCCTTTGAAGAAGCAGCCTTCTCTGCAAATAAAGGTGAGATTGTCGGGCCGGTTTTATCTCGTTTCGGATACCACGTGATCAAAGTAAACGGGAAAAAGAAGTCCGACGGAAAAGAACAAGTGAGTGCTGCGCATATCCTTTTCAAAATTGAGACCAGTGCAAAAACACTTGATGAGGTTCGAAGAAAAGCCACATTATTTAGCTATGATGCACAGGATTTCGGATTTGATGCTGCCGTTGATTCCCATGATGTCAGCATTTCGGATATAAATAATATTGACGAAGAAACAATCTATATTCCAACGTTAGGCCCGATGAGCAGTGCCGCCAGATTTGCATTTCGTAACGCAGTTGGACAGGCATCTGAACCACTCGAGAATGATAACTTTGTCGCCGTATTTACAATCGACTCTGTCATTGCTGCCGGACCCGCGCCGTTTGATGAGATTAAGGAACAAATCAAACGTGAAATAGAAAAAGACAAAATGATGACTGCCACAGAAAAATTAGCTAATGATTTCCGTTTAAATATCGAAAACGGGACTACGTTTCAAGAGCTAATCGATGAGAATGAAGCGATAGAACACAGTGAAAAAGATTCGAAAACACTGAACCGTGGGTTCTCGTCTATCGGGCGGAGTAATTTTGCCACCGGTGCGTTGTTATCAGCCACTGACGGAGATTTAGTCGGTCCGGTAAAAACATCCCGCGGCTTTGCGCTTTTACAGGTTCTAGAAATCGAAACAGTAGATTCCACGGACTTTGAGATACAGAAAAATGTATTAAAGAAAACTCTGCTTAATCAGAAACAATCTGCTGCTTATACTAACTGGATTGACGGTAAAAAAGCAGATGCCGAAATTGTGGATAATCGAAAATACTTTTTTTAAGACCGATATTCATAAAAACAATTTGACAATAGGCGCGGAATATTCTGTGCCTTTTGTTTATAATAATCTTTATCTCTGAAAGTATTTATCCACCGAGATTCTTAAACTATTCATGTTAAATTATTCCGCCGCACTTGTATCTGATGAGCATACACAAGTAAATTCGCAGGCTATTTTTGTGGAAAAATTAAATAATTCAGTTATTAATTAAGGATATTTCATGCCAAATAAAATTGTCACGGTTCCGATTGCAGGAAATGAACCGATAAAATCCTATGCACCGAGGTCTCCGGAAAAAGAATCATTAAAATCTAAAATCACTGAACTAAAATCAACACAAATTGAGATTCCGCTTATTATCGGCGGAAAAGAAATCAAAACCGGTAACACCGCCACATGTGTCATTCCGCATGATCACCAACATGTTTTGGCAACGTATCATCTTGCTGGCGAATCTGAGGTACAAACCGCGATTGAAGCTTCGCAAAAATCGTGGGAATCATGGTCAACAACTCCATGGGAGCATCGTGTGGCTATTTTCAAAAAGATGGCAACTCTCCTTGCCGGACCTTATCGCGATCTTCTGAACGCCGCCACTATGTTAAACGTCAGTAAAAACGCGTTTCAAGCTGAAATTGATTCCGCATGCGAATTGATTGATTTTTTCAATTTTAACGCTGAATACGCTCAGGAGATTTATGAGCAGCAACCCCTCTACTCTCCTGCCGGAATGTGGAACCAAGTTGAGCATCGCCCGTTAGAAGGATTTGTATTTGCGGTTACACCTTTCAACTTTGTCAGCATTGCCGGTAATCTACCCACAGCTCCGGTATTAATGGGCAATGTCGTGCTTTGGAAACCGGCATCCAGCGCAGTATATCCGGCATATTTTTTGATGAAATTATTTAAAGAAGCAGGACTACCTGACGGTGTTATCAATTTCATACCCGGACCCGGTTCCAAAATCGGTCCGAATGTGATGAAAAGCGAAATCCTTGCAGGCGTGCATTTTACAGGATCTACGGCAGTTTTTCAGAATATGTGGAAAACCATTGGAAATAACATCCAAAACTACAAATCCTACCCGAGAATTGTCGGCGAAACCGGTGGCAAGGATTTTTGTATTGCGCATGAAACCGCTGATGTTGATGGGCTTGTAACGGCTATGGTTCGCGGTGCTTTTGAATATCAGGGACAGAAATGTTCTGCACTTTCACGCGCGTACGTTCCTTCTACTCTCTGGGATGAGATCAAAGAAAAATATTTGAATGATATCTCTACAATCACAGTGGGAGATCCTCTGGACTTCACACACTTTATGAACGCAGTCATCGATAAACCTGCCTTTGATTCAATTAGGCGATACATCGATTATGCAAAAACCGCTAAAGATGCAGAAATCATTACCGGCGGGAATTATGACGATTCCACGGGATATTTTATTGAGCCGACAACGATTGTTACAACAAATCCGCATTTCAAAACGATGGAAGAAGAAATATTCGGACCTGTGCTGACGATTTATGTCTATGACCCCAAAGACTGGAAAGACACACTTCGGCTCGTCGATTCCACTTCACCTTATGCGTTAACCGGGGCAGTGTTTGCTAATAATCGTGAAGCGGTAATTGAAGCATCCGATGCACTAACACATGCTGCCGGCAATTTTTACATCAATGACAAACCGACCGGTGCGGTTGTCGGACAGCAACCGTTTGGCGGTGGGCGAGCTTCCGGCACAAATGACAAAGCCGGTTCGATGTTTAATTTAATCCGCTGGATATCTCAACGCACAATAAAAGAAACGTTTGATCCTCCAAAGGATTATCGTTATCCGTTTATGTCGGAGGAATAGTAGGAGCGTGTTCAAGTGTTAAGGTATTAACGAAATGGGAAAAATCACACGATTTGAAGATTTGATATGCTGGCAAAAAGCTAGATTATTAGCCAGTGATATTTATCATATTACCCTTGATAATGGTTATTTGAATAAGGATGAAGTATTGGTACTACAAAAACGTGCAAGGGAAACACGAGCTGTGACATTGGGTTTATTGAAATACGTGAATAAATCACGCTCAAGTGATAAAATAAGTGAATCGGTAGGAAATTATGGTGATAGACAAACTTCGATAATTCTCCCTGACAAATTCATGGACTCCGAACACCCTAATACATTAACACGTTAACACACAAACATGAACAAATACTTTTATCTATTAATCGCATTCAAGCAAACATTCGGTTTTTGTTAACTCTTTTGTTTTTTTCAAGAATTTAACCTTGGTTTCACAAACATGAACAAAATAATAAGAGAGAATAAATAATGAAACGAATTAAAACACTTATCATGGGCGCTGCAGGGCGTGATTTTCACAACTTTAACGTCCTGTACCGCGATAACGAACACTATGATGTCGTGGCATTTACAGCGACACAAATCCCGGATATCGAAGGTAGAGTATATCCTGCCGAATTAGCCGGTGACCTCTATCCGAACGGAATAGAAATTCACGATGAATCAGATCTTGAAGTGCTGATAGACCGACATAACGTCGAAGAAGTCATCTTTGCTTACTCGGATATTTCTCACGAAGACATCATGCACAAAGCTTCTCGTGTAATGGTTACCGGAGCACACTTCAAGCTATTGGGCGCTGAGCCAACCATGATTAAATCCAGCAAACCACTGATCTCAATTGGGGCAGTTCGCACAGGATGCGGAAAAAGTCAAACCACGCGTCTTGTTGCAAAACTGTTGAAAGACGCCGGTAAAAAAGTGGCTGCTATACGTCATCCAATGCCCTATGGCGATCTGGTAAAACAAAAAGTCCAGCGTTTTGCTACGTTAGATGACTTAGTAAAACATAAATGTACGATCGAAGAAATGGAAGAATACGAACCACATATTAACACCGGCACTATTGTGTACGCCGGTGTGGATTACGGTGCAATTCTTGCCGAAGCGGAGAAAGAAGCCGACGTAATCCTTTGGGATGGCGGGAACAACGACTTGCCGTTTTACAAACCGGATTTGAACATCGTTGTGGCTGACCCGCATCGCCCGGGTCATGAGCTTGCGTATTATCCGGGGGAGGTCAACCTAAGAATGGCTGATGTGGTGATCATCAACAAAATCGATACTGCCGACACCGAAGACATCGACGAAGTCCGGTGGAATATCCGCCAAGCCAACCCGGGCGCAATTATCATAGATGCCGCTTCTCCCATCTCTGTTGAAGATGCGGATCTCATCCTTGGGAAAACCGCTTTGGTCGTAGAAGACGGTCCTACCCTGACCCACGGAGAAATGGCTTACGGAGCAGGAATGGTTGCCGCAGAAAAATTCGGTGCAGAAGATGTCGTTGATCCACGGCCATATATCGTTGGGAAATTAGTTAATACCTTTGAACAATATCCCGATATTGGAGAATTGTTACCGGCAATGGGATATGGCGGAGAACAAATCAAAGATCTCGAAACGACGATTGCAAACACGGAATGTGATGTTGTCATCATTGGAACACCGATTGATTTGAGAAGAGTCATTGATATCAAACAACCATCCGTTCGGGTTACGTACGATTTACAAGAGATTGGGAAACCAACTCTTACAGACGTTTTAAAACCATACTTAAAATAGAAAAACCATAATCATTGCAGGGTGGTTTCCATCCTGCAATGGCTTTGACACAAGCAACAAGGAGAACCATTTGAAAATCCACGAGTATCAAGGAAAAAAGTTACTAAAAGATTATGGAGTTCCGATTCAGGACGGATACACAATCGTGAATATAGATCAAGCTGCTGAGACAATAAAACGGGTTCAACGTGAATTCAATACCAAAGCCGTTGTCGTGAAGGCACAAATCCATGCCGGAGGTCGCGGGAAAGGCGGCGGAGTAAAATATTCACCTGATTATAACTCAGCCATAATAAATACTGAGAATATTTTAGGAATGAATTTGATCACACCTCAAACCGGTGCAGAGGGGAAATTGGTACAAAAAGTGTACATTACACAGGCATTAGACATTGCCAAAGAATTTTACGCCGCCATTTTGTTAGACCGCTCTAAAGGAAAAGATGTCGTGATGGTTTCTACGGAAGGCGGTATGGATATCGAAAAGGTTGCTGCTGAGACACCCGAGAAAATTGAAAAAGTATGGATCGATCCGCTGCTTGGAATGAAATCCTATCAAGCACGGACGCTTGCGTTTGCGCTTGATCTTAAAGGGCAAGCATTTAAGACTGCCGTCAAAGTGTTTATGGATATGTACGCCTGCTATCGCGGGACAGATGCATCATTAGTTGAGATTAATCCGCTAGTTGAAACAGAAGACGGTGAGGTTGTAGCACTAGATGCTAAATTCAATTTCGATGATAACGCAATGTATCGTCAAAAAGAAATTTCAGGTTTACGCGATTTAAGTGAAGAAGATCCTACAGAAGTTGAAGCGGGTAAATACGATCTGAATTACATCAAATTAGATGGTAATGTCGGATGTATGGTCAATGGAGCCGGATTGGCAATGGCGACGATGGATATCATCAAACTTGCCGGTGGTGATCCGGCAAACTTCTTGGATGTCGGCGGAACTGCCAGCGCTGAAACTGTGAAAAACGGATTCAAAATCATCCTTTCCGATGAAAATGTAAAAGCGATATTAATCAATATTTTCGGCGGAATCGTGCGGTGCGATCGCGTGGCTAACGGTGTTATTCAAGCTGTGACCGATCTTGGACTAAAAGTTCCTGTTGTTGTCAGGCTAGATGGAACCAACGCCGAAGAAGCAAAAAATATCTTAGCACAGTCAGGGCTTTCCATCATCACTGCAGATAATATGCAGGATGCCGCCGATAAAGTTGTAAAAGCAACATTTAATTAGTTGAAAGTTCATAAAGTCGAAGATCCCGTGTGCTTGTGTTTACATCCCGCGTTTTTTGCGGGGTTTTGTACGGGGTAGAAAGTTGAAAGTAGTGGGCAGGGCTGTTCTTCTCTACGCTACCTACCCCCTGCTCTAAGCTAAACATAAAAATACAGGAATATTATGTCAATATTAGTCAATAAAGATTCAAAAGTTGTCGTCCAGGGGATTACCGGTTCCGAAGGGACATTCCATGCCACACAAATGCTGGCTTACGGCACGAACATCGTTGCCGGGGTTACACCCGGAAAAGGCGGACAAACTGCCCTAGATGGAAAAGTTCCGGTTTTTAATTCCGTTGAGGATGCTAAAAAGGAAACCGGAGCTGATGTTTCAATTATTTTTGTACCACCTCCGTTTGCTGCAGAATCCGTTCTAGAAGCATCTGATGCCGGGATTGAAACAGTTGTCTGTATCACAGAAGGGATTCCTGTCCAAGATATGATCACTGTTAAAAAAGTAGTGGATGCGAACGGAACCCGTTTAGTTGGGCCAAACTGTCCCGGTATTATTACCGTGGATGAGTGCAAACTTGGCATCATGCCCGGATTTATCACAAAAAAAGGCTCCATCGGTGTTGTGTCCAAATCCGGTACGCTCACTTACGAAGCCATCGGACAGTTGGTGGACGTCGGGCTTGGTCAAACCACTGCAATCGGAATTGGTGGCGATCCGATTATAGGAACAACGATGCGAGATCTGCTCGAAATGTTTGAGAACGATTCTGAGACAGAAGGCGTTGTCATCATTGGTGAAATTGGCGGTCAAATGGAGATTGAAGCTGCATATTGGGCCAGAGATAACATGTCCAAACCGGTTGTTGGATTTATCGCCGGACAAACTGCTCCTCCCGGACGCAGAATGGGGCATGCAGGAGCTATCGTTTCAGGTGGAGATGATACCGCCGAAGCTAAGATGCGAATTCTCAAAGAATGCGGAATTGATGTGTGTGAATCCGTTGCAGAAATAGGCGATAAAATGCTGAACGCATTGAAAAAGTGAATGGTTAGTCGTGAATGGCGGTTTTGAATAAAACGTGTAGCCAAACCACTAACCAACTCACTAATTTACCAAGCACAACTTAACCAAGGAAAAATCATGAGAAACAAAACATTTGCAATTATCAAACCGGATGCTGTAAAAAATAAATACACGGGTAAAATTTACGATCGTATTCTCGACGCCGGGTTTGAGATTTTGGCTGCTAAGAAAGTCCACATGACCTTAGAACAAGCCGAAGGATTTTATTCAGTACATACCGGAAAACCTTTTTTTGCAGAGCTGACAGAATTTATGTCCTCAGGACCTTGCATGGTCTTAGCTCTTAAAAAGGAAAATGCGGTCGACGCATGGCGTGAAACAATCGGGGCGACGAACCCTTCAGACGCTACTGATGGAACAATCCGAAAGGATTACGCCACAAGTTTGGGACAAAATGCCGTTCACGGTTCAGACAGTCATGAAAATGCGATACTTGAAATTGGATTCTTTTTCAGTCAAGCTGAATTAATTCAAACTCAATAAATTCAATTGTTTTTTATTCCATCATCTCTCAAATTCTACCGTATGATGAGTAGAAATAATCTAAGTTTGGTACCGATGAGAGTCCTAAAGCTAACCGCCTATGTTAGTCTGATTGTAATGATCGGATGTGAAGAAGGAGGAAAACCCGGTTTTGTTGGGCACCATACAAAAATCGTTGTGGAAATCCCAACTGATGAAGGACATTTTGATTTCACCTGGGCAGTCACCGAACAACCGGATGCCAGTATTTTGAGTACCAGAGATATTACACCAATGAGCTCCCCAGGTGTGTTTACGTTTATACCGGATGCCACCGGAACATACGTGTTTCATGTTGCTGTGTTTCAATACGGAGACGAACTTTCTGCCCAAATTCACACATTTAATATCCTGCCAAGCATTGAACAAAAAGATATTGCTGAGGATATCCCTTCGCCACCCCCTGCAGTTCCCTCTAAAGAAGAAGAACCTGAAGATGCCAAACCTGATGATGCTTGGTTGAATGAGGAGTTTCCAATCGATACTGTCGACGTACCCACATCAGAAATAATTGATTCGGTCACTTCTAAAAAGGGAACAGAATCATCGGCGACAACATCGCAGTCCGCTGCACCACGACCTGGGTCTTCCATTCCCTATTTGTCCGATCGATATACGATTCAGGTGACCTCAGCCAAAACACTCCAACAGGCTGAAAAAGTTGTACTTGAACTTATCAAAGCAGGATATGATGCCTACATTCAAAAAGCCTATTTCAAAGAAACAGACGAGGTTTGGTTTCGAGTTCGAGTCGGCAGTTATGAAAAACGTAAAGCTGCGTTAGAAGTTTCTGCAAAAATATCATCTACACTTGGTTACCAAATTTGGATAGATTTTATTCGTCGTGAAAAATAACTAATCTACATAAAAAAGGAGATTATCATGGGCCCAATAAACTTGCATTTTGACATAAGAGATATTTTTCGTGCACCGCGTCTTGCTTTAAGCGGGAAAAAGATATGGATATTTCTATACGCCAATTTGATAGGCTACGTCCTCTACTTTGCACTGTCTTATCTCGCCATTGGATTTACCGGACAGTTAATGAGCAGTGCTTGGAGTGCATACGGGCTATTTCCGGTTCTTTGTAATGCGTCACTTCCGTGGTATTCCACCATCACGTATTGGGTGGGAGTAATCCTGTGGTTTTGGGCAATTTCCTTTGCCTGCACAGCCGTAGCGCGAATTACATATAAGCAATTAAAAGGTGATGAGTTTTTCTCATCCGGCGATGCCCGTGCCTTTGTAAAAAAACATTGGCATCCGGTTATTTTTACCTCTATCTCTCTTGCTCTGATTGTTACATTCTTTGTGATTTTAGCCGTCATTGCAGCTCTTCTAGGAAAAATACCATTTGTGGGTGAATTCTTCTTCGTCCTTCCATATTTCATCTATTTCTTCGGGGCTGTCTTTACGATTTATACGGGGATTGTTTTTATCATGTCTCTGATATACACACCGGCAATCGTTGCTTCTTATGAAGAAGATACAATGGGTGCTGTGTTCCAATCGTATTCAATTGCGTGGTCTCAGCCATGGCGTTTTGTCTTGTTCCATCTTACGTTACTTCCTCTTGCAGGAATAAGCGTGTATGTGATGAAATTATTCTGGGGACTAGGATTCAAATTTATTTACTTCGTATTTGGACAAGAATGGCTGATGGGAGAAAAGCTAACTCGCATCATGGGGTGGGCAGCAGAGATGGTTAACCCGTCCAATTGGTGTTCACCAAATCTTTCATCTGTCTACTGCAACACTTGCGATGGGTGGTTTGACATCCCAACTTACACGAGCACAATGGTCTTATCCGGAACAGAATTTGTTGCGGCAATTGTTCTGTCTATTTTCCTTTTTGTTCTTATGTTTTCCATCTTTTCTTATGGATTGTCTATTCTATCTGTCGGAGAAGTTCTTATGTTCACCATTTATAAGAAAAAGTCCAATGATGAAAATCTCCTCGAGCAAAAAGATGAAGATGAACTGGAAGATGAAGATAACGATTCCGAATCAATGGATGATGCCGAAGAGGACGCAACCTCCCCTGCAGACGAACCGGATACGGAATAAATCGTTACCAAAAAAGACACAAATTGATAATCATTTTTTTACGTATCCAGTTCTTGGTTTTCATAAATAATATTGCTACATTTATAGGCTATAAGTGAAGCTATTTCGCACAGATTTAATAACTGGTTTCACGGATAGGCTTTTTGAAATACCGGTTGATTCACTAGATAAATCAGATTTGGTGTTTTCTTCCGGCATCATTCGATGCCTGTGTTCATCCGAATCATTTCCAAACGGTTTTAAAATAAAAGGGACTGTAACGGTACCATACCTTTTTGAATGTGATCGATGTTTGGATATGAACTCAGATGAGCGGAAGATCCCTTTTACTGTTTGGGTTACTGAAGATACAAAATTAATTGATAAGGTAAATTTGGATACGTTATTTTTTCCAAATACCGCTGATGAAATTGATTTGATGGAGACAATTTATGATCTCATTCATATTGAAATACCTGTAAAATACTTATGCAGTAATTCGTGTAGAGGGATATGTGTTCGATGCGGAGTTAATCTGAATCATCAATCATGCGAATGTTTAGAGCAATCGGAAAATACTGTGCTGGAAGCATAATACACATTAATCGAATAAACTTATGAATACGTAGGAGAATTTATGGCACTACCAAAAAAACGACAATCAAAAGCAAGAGGACGGAAACGTCGGACACACTATAAATCGTCGACTGTTACCTTTACATCTTGCCCACAATGTGACCAACCAAAGATACCGCACAGGGCTTGTCCCAGTTGCGGATATTATCGTGGTCGTCCCGTCATATCACCAACAGAGTAGATAATCTATAGATGATATTTGCTTTGGATGCCATGGGAGGCGATTTTGCCCCCGGGGCAGTCGTACATGGAGCTCTCGAAGCTCTCAAATCCTCGCCGACTACACTTAAGTTGATCTTGGTCGGCGACGAAAAGGCGATTCTTAACGAGCTTCCCTCCTCTTTACCTCCTCGACTATCCATCCATCATACGACGCAAGTTGTAACATCGAAAGACCGTGGCGCTACGGTGATTAAAACAAAACCGGATTCTTCTTTAGTCGCAGGCATTCAACTGGTCAAATCAAAACAAGCAGACGGATTTATCAGCGCTGGCAGCACAGGAGCTGTGATGGCCACATCTCTGCTGTTGTTAGGACGTATTCCCGGTGTGAGACGCCCTGCCATCGGAGCTTATATCCCTACAGAAAAAGGGGGTAAAATATTGTGTGATGTGGGTGCAAACCCGGATGTTAAGCCATATCATTTACTCCAATTTGCTATCATGGCTTCACATTACTTTAGCCACATTGAAGGCGGAGGCAACCCAAGAATTGGGCTTGTAAACATTGGTGAAGAGCCGGAAAAAGGCAGCGACCTCTATCAGAAAGCACATATCTTATTAAAACAAGAATTACCAAATTTCATTGGAAATATCGAAGGAAGACATCTTTTAGATTCTGATGCAAATATCCTTGTCTGTGATGGATTTGTCGGGAATACTCTATTAAAATTTGCAGAGGGCTGGATTCACACGCTTAGTTCAGAAATAAAAAACAGGATTGGGAATAATGCACTGTACCGACTGGGGGCTCTCTTGTTACTTCCTGTGTTAAAAAATATGCGAAAACAATATGATTATGAAGAACATGGTGGTACTCCTCTTTTAGGTGTAAATGGAATCTCAATTATCACTCACGGTAGTGCCGGTTCAAAAGCCATTAAAAATTCGATCTTCGTTGCAAAAAAATGCGTTGATAATAATCTAATCCAAGACACTAAAGCCAGTCTTTCTGAGCATTTAGGAGCCAATTTATGAGAGCAACGATTACAGCGACCGCTCGATATCTTCCTGAACGAGTCCTCACAAATTTTGATATGGAAAAGATAATCGACACTTCTGATGAATGGATCAGGACAAGAACCGGCATAGAAACACGTCACATCGTTTCAAATGGACAAGCGACTGCTGATTTGTCTACCCATGTGGCGAAACAACTTTTAGAACGCTCAGGGACAAAACCGGAAGATGTTGACATCATCATTCTTGCCACAGTTACTCCAGATAGAGTTTTCCCATCCACGGCAGCGATTATTCAAGATAATATTTCAGCAAAAAATGCCTGGGGGTTTGACCTCTCCGGTGCGTGTACGGGTTTTTTATATGCCTTAGAAACCGGTGCGAATTTTATCGCTTCCGGTCGTTACAAAAAAGTAATGGTAATCGGCGCAGAGACCATGAGCTCCATCATTGATTATACCGATAGAAATACATGCGTTTTATTTGGAGACGGAGCGGGTGGCGTTATGCTTGAACCGGCAACCAATGATGAGGGAATCCTTGATTCGATTATGCACATTGATGGAAGTGGTGCGGATTTTCTCCAAATGCCAGCAGGTGGAAGTTTACTTCCTGCCTCCCACGAAACCGTCGATAAAAGGTTGCATTCCATTCAGCAAGATGGAAAGACTGTCTTCAAATTCGCCGTGAGAGGAATGGCAGAGGTTAGTGCTGATATTTTGAAAAGAAACAACCTAAACGGTCAGGATATTAAACTCTTCATTCCTCATCAAGCGAATAAACGTATCATTGATGCTGCCGCTCAACGATGCGGTATCTCTGAGAACCAAGTGTTAATTAATATCAATAAATATGGAAATACCACAGCAGCTACAATTCCTATCGGTATTGACGAGTCCGTCGAAGACGGAAGACTCAAAAAAGGTGATCTGGTTCTATTAGCCGCTTTTGGTGCAGGATTCACTTGGGGAAGTACACTAATCCGTTGGGGAAATATTTCATGAAATCTGCTTTTATTTTCCCCGGACAAGCATCTCAAAAAGTTGGGATGGGATTTGACCTTTACGAAAATACTGATATCGGCAAACAGTTATTTGAGCAAGCGAATGATATTATGGATACAGATATTCAGGATATTATTTTCAACGGTCCTGAAGATGTATTAAAACAGACTCAATATACGCAACCGGCGATCTATATCGTGAGTGTCATTCTTGGTAAATTATTACTCAATTATGGACACGCACCTTCCGCTGTTGCAGGACACAGTCTTGGAGAATACTCCGCTCTCGCAGTGGCTGATGCCTTCGATTTCGTATCTGGACTTCAATTAGTAAAAGTTCGTGCAGAAAGCATGCAGAAAGCAGGAGAACAGAATCGTGGAACGATGGCTGCTGTTATCGGACTAGGCGATGACATTCTTCTCTCTGTTTGCGAACAATGTCAGGGGATTGTCATCCCTGCCAATTACAACGCTCCGGGGCAAATTGTTATCTCCGGTGAGGTGGATGCCGTCCATGTAGCCATGAGAAAAGCAAAAGACGCGGGAGCACGTAAAGTCATTGAATTAAATGTCAGCGGTGCCTTTCATTCACCCCTCATGTCTCCGGCGCGAGAAGCACTTGCAGAGATGGTAAAATCAATCGAAATTAGGGAGTCGAAATTCCCGGTTTTTTCTAATGTTACCGGCCTTGCTGTTTCATCCGGTGATGATATTCGCAAGAATTTGATTGAGCAGCTGGAAAGTCCGGTGTTGTGGCAGGATTCCATTCTTAACATGCATCAGGATGGAATTATTCGATTTGTTGAAGTCGGTCCCGGGAGAGTTCTCCAAGGATTAAACCGACGCATCGAACGGTCGTTGAAGACAACCGGAGTAGAAAAATTCACCCAAATAATGGATTTTGAATATGTTTGATATGAAAAACAAAACAGCGATTATAACCGGATCTTCACGAGGAATTGGTTATGGGATTGCCGAATTATTGGCAAAAGCCGGCGCGCATGTCATTCTGATAAGCCGCAAACAAAAAGATGTGGATAACGTAGCCGCGAATTTTATTTCTGATGGATTAAAAGCTTCAGCCTATGCTTGTGATGTCTCTGATTTGGAAAATGTTCAAAAAGTATTTAAAACGGTGGTTTCTGAAAACGGGAAAATCGATATTTTAATTAACAATGCAGGAATTACCAGAGATACACTGATCATGCGTATGTCAGAAGACGACTGGGATGCCGTTATTAATATCAATCTCAAAGGTGCATTTAATTGCATTAAAGCTGCTACACGCCCAATGATGAAACAACGCTCCGGGCGAATTATAAATATTTCTTCTGTTGTCGGACTTACCGGGAATGCAGGACAAATAAATTATGCAGCATCCAAAGCAGGATTGATTGGAGTAACAAAATCCACAGCAAAAGAATTAGCCCCACGCGGTATTACGGCAAATTGCATCGCACCGGGGTATATTGAAACAGAAATGACAGGGGAATTATCTGACGACGTGAAAGCTAAGCTCACTAAACAGATTCCTCTGGGAAGAATTGGAACCGCGAAGGACATAGCATCAATGGCTCTGTTTTTAGCGTCTGATGAAGCAAATTATATCACTGGACAGACATTTACTGTGGACGGTGGTATGGTCATGCAATAACTAAAAAGGAGAAACACATGTCAGCAGCATTTGACAAAGTAAAAGACGTCGTTATGGACAAACTGGGCGTTGAAGAAAGTAAAATCACCATGGAAGCATCATTCATCGACGATTTGGGTGCAGATTCACTGGATACCGTCGAATTGATCATGGATCTTGAAGAGGAATTTGGTATTGAAATTCCAGACGAAGATGCAGAAAAATTGACAACGGTAGGCGCCGTAATTGAATACGTCGAAGGAAAATAATAACTGAAAATAATTCTTTCTTTCAAAAAGGAAATATTATGGGAAAAATACGTGTAGTCGTCACAGGACTTGGGGCACTGACCCCGAACGGGAATACTGTACCTGAGTACTGGAATGCTTTAAAATCAGGACAAAGCGGGATAGGCCATATTTCCTATTTTGATACAGAAGGTTTTTCAGTAAAGATTGCCGGAGAATTATCCGGATTTGATCCTAATCAATATTTGGAGCCGAGAGAAATTCGCAAACTGGATAATTTCTCTGTTTTTTCCATCGTCGCCGCACAAGAAGCAATGACACACGCCAACATTAATATGGATTCAATCGATTCCCATCGTGTTGGCGTTATTCTTGGCACCGGTGTGGGTGGAATTCAAACGTTAGAAGAGCAGCATCAATCCCTTCTGAATCGCGGACCGCGAAGGGTATCACCGCAATTTGTTCCGAAAATGATTGCAAATATCGCTGCTGGACAAGTCGCTATCCGCTTTGGTTTAAAAGGACCAAATCAGACCGTCGTTTCTGCGTGTTCATCTGCAACCGATGCTATTGGAATTGCGTTACGACTCATCCAGGCAGGAGATGCAGACATGATTGTTACCGGCGGGACAGAAGCCAGTATTACTCCACTGACAATTGCCGGCTTTGCAAATATGAAAGCTCTCTCCACCCGAAATGATGATCCCACCTCCGCAAGCAGACCTTTTGATAAAGATCGAAATGGCTTTGTGATGGGTGAAGGTGCGGGAATTATCATTTTGGAAACAGAAGAACATGCAAAATCTCGTGGAGCACCTATTCTTGCAGAGCTCGCCGGATATGGTGCTACCGACGATGCACATCATATCACGCAACCTGCACCGGGAGGAAAAGGGGCTATCCGTGCGATGCGCCGTTGTATTGAAGATGCAGGCGTTCAACCCGAGAACGTTGATTACATCAATGCACATGGTACGTCTACTCCATTTAACGATAAAACCGAAACCGCAGCAATTAAGGAAGTCTTTGGTGCGCATGCTACTAATCTGAAAATCAGCTCTACAAAATCCATGACAGGACATTTACTCGGAGCCAGCGGTGGAATCGAAGCAGTCGCTGCCGTGATGGCTATTCAACATGGACTCATTCCACCCACAATCAATTACACTACAGAAGATCCGGAATGTGATTTGGATTATGTACCAAACGCTGCGCAAAAACACGACGTGAATATTGTAATGTCAAACACCTTTGGTTTTGGCGGACATAATGGCGTCATTGCGTTTAGAAAATGGTAATTAGTAAATGGTAGCTTATTAGTGATTGGTGATCCTACTTTAGAAGAAAACGATTATTCGGATTGTAAATAATATTAATCTAATAAACATAATTAAACAGTTTTTTACTTCGAACGATAATCCATTTTTCGAATTAGAAAAACAGCTTAACTATAAATTTAAACGCCAGAAATATATTAAACAGGCGTTTACGCATCGGTCACTTGATTCCCGACCTCAACACAATTATGAACGGTTAGAATTCTTAGGAGATGCCATCATTGATATCGTTGTAAGCAAAGCACTGATGGGGGAATATCCTGAAGGAGATGAAGGGCTTTTAACCCAAAAACGTGCTGCGCTTGTTCAAAAAGATTTCCTATCATCCATGGGTAAATTACTCCGTCTTTTGGATTATGTTAATATTGAATCTTCAGTGGATTTATCTATCGAAAAAATCGCTGTCAAACAACAGGCTAATCTATATGAAGCTATCATTGGAGCCATTTACCTTGACGGAGGGCTGTATCCATGTGAGCAATTAATAATGAATACTATCTGGAGTCACCGAACCGAAGCCTGGAAATCCACAAATTACAAAGGAAGACTTATTGAACTTTGTCATGTTCGGAGGTTGAAAAATCCACAATTTAAAATATCTAATATAACCGGACCTGAACACCAGCGTATTTTTGAAGTTCAGATAGAAATCGGAGACAGGACATTTGCTCCCGGTATCGGGTTAAGCAAGAAAGTCGCAGAGCAAGCCGCCGCTCAAAATGCCCTGGACAGACTGCTTTAACAAGGTTAAAGTAAGAAAGTTTATAAAGTAGAAAGTTGGGGTGTTCTCTCTCAGCTCTCTTGGAAATAGAGCCATTGGTTTTTCCGTTGTTCTCCTTATTTACAACGAATTTTTTGAATTGAATAAAACGGTGAATCTTTTCTTTTTATTCGTGTTTTTCGTTTATTTCGTTGTTCATCAAAGTTTTCCTAATTCATTTTTAAGGTTTTCAATTTTAAACACAGGACTTGGATCTGTCCCGTGGATGACGGCGCACCAATAGCTTACCCAATCTCCAAAATAGATTAAATGTAAAAAACGTTCCGTCATGGTCTTTCCGTACACAACGACACTTTCTTGAACCGGGACTATTTGTTTTAGAATATCTTGGGTAATATTTTGCCGGTGCTTTACTCGAGGATTATCTGAGGTGTCTTTCAGCCATATTAACGCAATATATTTTAATACCTCAGGATTGTTTTCCCACCCGACAATTTCATTATGATTCAATTCAGGCAATTCATTATGATATGCTAGCATTTTTGCATTTTCACAGATTTGCCCCTTCCAACGCATAGCAGCAATACCTGTTGTCGTGGTTTGCCCGTAAATAACCGGGATTTTACTCACAATCTTTTCTGCCAACTTAATGGTTGGATTATCACCGGTCTGTGCGGAATACCCTGTTCGTTTATCCTTAAGCACTGTTATGACGTTTTTAAGCTCAGAGATGACCGTATGACTAATCAGATTCAACTTTTTCAAAAGAAAAAGCATCGGGATAAATGAAAATGCCATCGCAGCACGAGGCTGCAACCCGGAAGGAATCACCGCGCAGGAAAGTTCTTCCTTTTTTAGTTTAGATAAAAGCTTCCCCCCAGTTGTGATACCTACGATGAAAGCACTTTTATTTTTCGCATCCTCAAATGCCGCTAATGTTTCTTCGGTATTGCCTGAATAAGATGAGCAAATTACTAACGTGTTTTTATTCACCCATGCCGGAAGTTCATAATGACGTGAAACAATTAACGGGACGGTTAACTCAGCATCCACTAATACACTAACAACATCTCCACCTATAGCAGATCCTCCCATTCCTGCAACGACAATATTCCGTATTTCATTTTTAGAGAGTTCTACGTTTATGGCATCACCAATTTTCAACGCATCATGGATATTCTCCGGAAAATCAAAAATGGACCTTGCCATATTTTCAGGGTCGAATATTTTATAGTCTGGCATAATTTATTTCTTTCTGTTAAGTACCATTTCGGTATAGTGTTCTAACAAATATCGTTTGTCTTTTGGAACAACATTAAGTTCCTTTCGTGCTGCGTCCACAAACGTTGCTATTAACCTTTCAACAGTGGATACAATCTTATGTGTTTCCAACCATTTACGAAATGCAGGGATTGCTTCCTCCGTCGTTTTTTCGGACAATTTATTTCGCAAGATGTCCCATCCTTCCGGATATTTTTCTCTTGCGAGGATGGTTAAAGCGGTCTGCTTGCCGGCAGTTAAATCGCTACCAAGACTTTTTCCCATTGTCTTCGGATCTGAAAATATTTCAAGCATATCATCCTGTATTTGAAACGCCTTTCCAAGATTGATTCCATACGATTTTAACCGCTGACGAACCTCGGGAGTCTGGTTGCTTAAAATTCCACCTAATTCTGCACAGACACCCAGCAAAACGCCGGTTTTTTTCTCGACCATGAGCAAGTACTCATCCAGAGTGACTTGTTGGTTTTCTTCATATATTTTATCGTAAGCCTGCCCTTCGCAAACCGTTAACGTCGCTTTATTAAATGCGTTAATAGCTTCAACAGGATTTGTTTTAACCTTTGCGATTAGAAATTGTGAAATAATATAAACACCATCCCCTGAAAGGATTGCAGTAGATTCATCCCATTTCTTATGCACTGTTTTCTGTCCGTGACGATAATCATCTTGATCCATTATATCATCATGAATCAACGTAAAATTGTGCAGTAGCTCAACCGCCAGTGCCGTAGTCATTTTGTCCCCTTCATCTACTCCGAAGGCATCGCACGTCAGATGAACCAGAATCGGACGGAGGCGTTTCCCCTTCCCTTTGAGCACATAGCGTACAGGATCGTATAGATAACGTGGTTCTTCAGGCAAAGAAAGCTTTTGCAGTTCAAGATTCGTAGACTCCTGAATTGCCTTAATACGCTGCAGGAATTTAGTGTCCGGTTTCAAGTTCAATATGTCCAATTGTTTGCAGTTTCGACAATACCAATTCTTTAATCTCTTCCATACGTTCCGGTGTGTTCGCTTCGAAACGGCAGACGATGACCGGCTGTGTATTGGAGGCACGTACCAAACCCCATCCGTCACCAAATTTAATTCGCACACCATCTATTGTACTGCAATCATAGTTTGCAGTGAAATACTCAGCAGCTTCTTTCGCAATTCTAAATTTTTCCACGTCGGATTCACACGCCATCCGCATTTCCGGAGTTGAATAATACTTCGGGATTTCCGCTGCAAGTTCAGAGAGTTTCTTCCCAGACTTTGACACAAGCTGCACCAGACGAGCCGCAACATAAATAGCATCATCATAACCAAAATAATCATCGGCAAAAAAGATATGTCCGCTCATTTCACCGCCTAATTTACACTTTAATTCCGCCATTTTTTGTTTAATGAGAGAATGGCCGGTTTTCCACATAATAGGCTTTCCGCCATAGCGAAGAATCATATCTTCGAGAGCTTGAGAACATTTGACATCGTAAAGGATTTCGTCACCTTCTTCTAGAATTTCCGGCAGGAAAAGTGCCATCAATTGATCAGCCCAAATAATTTCACCTTGGTCATCCACAACTCCGACTCTGTCGGCATCACCATCGAAAGAAACACCAATGTCAAGGTTCCCTTCTTTCATAATCTTGATTAGGTCGACAAGGTTTTCTTTCACGGTTGGGTCGGGATGGTGGTTCGGGAATGTGCCATCTACATCACAATAAAGTTCGGTAAGGTCAATATTCATCTTGCTAAATATTTCAGGAGCCATCAAGGCACCGGCGGCATTTCCGCAATCCATGGCAACCTTCATTTTTTTATCGATCGAGATTTTATCCACAATCATATCTTTATATTCTTGGCGAATGTCATATCGGGTTTCCGTCCCGGCTCCTGTTTCAAAATCGTCGGATTCAATAAGATGTTTAATCTGCTGAATTGCCTCGCCAAAGACAGGTTTTTTAAACAACGACATTTTAAACCCGTTAAATTCGGGAGGATTATGGCTGCCCGTAATCTGCAAAGCTCCGGAGACATCCAATTTGAACATACTATAATAATTGGCGGGGGTCGGCAAAAGCCCGAGAACAATCACATCTAACCCAGTAGATAACGCCCCTTCTTTAAACTGATTCATTAAATCAGGAGTGGTCAAGCGAACATCGCCGCTGAGTGTCATTTCCTTCCCCCCATTACGCAGTACATAAGTACCAAATCCTTTTCCAAGCAATTTAACGACTTCCGGAGGAAAATCCTCAATAACTTTTCCGCGGATATCATACTCACGAAATATAAATGGATTTATGTTCATCTCTTTTCCTTATTTATCTATATAATGTTTTTATAACAATGTGTCATCGATATCACCGATGACACCCCTCAGATTACCGTTATATGAATCTAACAATTCTTTCGCTTCTTTGCGATTGACTTTTTTCATCGTCATAACAACCGCAGTTTTGACAGACCCTCCTGATTGATTCAACGCATCTCCGGCAGTTTCATAACTCAGCCCGGTCATTTTAGCGATAATCCTTGATCCTCTGTCTTGAAGCTTATTATTCACGACCTGTAAATCTACCATAAGATTACTATACACTTTTCCTATTCGGATCATGGCAGCCGTCGAAATCATATTCAGTACCATTTTTGTTGCGGTTCCTGATTTCATCCGTGTGGAACCGGTAACGATTTCCGGACCGACATCAACAGCAATCACTACATCTGCATCTACCGGGATAAGCGGTGTTGGATTGCAAATCAGATAGGCCGTTCCCGCATGAATAGAGATGCCATATTTCAGTGCTGAAACAACATAAGGTGTGGCTCCACTACTTGCTATTCCAATGACAAGATCACCTTTTTCGACACCAAATTCTTTCAAATCACGGATTGCATCTTCCGGATGATCTTCGGCTCCCTCTATCGACCGCTCAAGTGCTTCCCTGCCACCGGCAATAATTCCTTGAAACCAATTTCGCGGCGCAGAGTAAGTCGGCGGAACTTCGGAAGCATCTAAAACGCCTAATCGTCCGCTTGTTCCGGCACCGACATAAAAAACATGATGACCATTTTTTATCGCCGTAACTGCCATATCCACTACACGAGATATTTCCGGGAGTACATCCTTTACCTTATCGGCAATGGTTGCGTCCTGATTATTCATAATCTCAATAATTTCATACGCAGATCGTGAATCAATCTTATGCGAAACAGGATTTTGTTTTTCCGTGGTTAAATCTTTGCGTGATAAAGTCATCTTTATGTGTAGTAACGAATTATTTTTTCTCAATTTTAGAGGTGAAAATTACAAAAAACTAATCGTTCAATCGAATGGTTAAATTTGAGAAACAAACAAAAAATGAAATCGGCTGCACGCCTACATTTCGTATGTGAGTTAGTGCCATCTATGAAAAGTGTTGTTGCAGAGAATAAATCTGAAAATATAACTCCTCAATTCGTGAAAATAAAAAAGCCCCATGACCCGGTGGGCCTTAAATACTGGTAGTTAACAAGTTCATTTACAATAGCCCTTCTTTTACACCAAAACTATCTTGGATTTTTAATTCATCAGCGGTATAAAGTTTTAATCAAAATAAGGCACTATTGAATCTTTTTAAAGTACCGCTTCGCTTCTTGCATTACTTTCGGTGACAATATAATTGCAGAAACCATCGTTGGAACAGCCATCACGGCAAACATTCCATCCAAAATATTAATGACCATGTCAATGGAAATTACTGCTCCGAATATAATGGCTAAAACATAGAAATAATTATATGTATTCTTCCATTTAGTTCCAAAAAGATATCCTGTACATTTGCAGCCGTAATAAGAATATCCGATCATGGTTGTCATGCTAAATATTATAACGGCCATCATTAACAGCCATCTGCCCGGTTCGCCGAGTTCCTGAGTAAATGCCTGTGTCGTTAGGGTAACTCCATTTGTTTCGCCACTCTGCCACAAACCGGATGAAAGAATAACGATTCCGGTAATTGTACAGATAACGATTGTATCAATAAAAGGTCCGATCATGGCGACAAGACCTTCCCTAACAGGTTCTTTCGTTTTAGCCGCACCATGTGCCATGGCTTCTGTCCCGATACCTGCTTCGTTAGAAAAAGCCGCTCGGCGAATCCCCATCACGATGACACTTCCGACGGCACCTCCAAAAACTGCATCTCCGGTAAAAGCATCGTGAATGATTAATCCAAGCATAGAAGGAATGTCAGAATAATGTTTGAATAAAATAACCACGCCCGCAATCAGATACAGCGTTACCATAAATGGTACCAAGCGTGATGCGACTAATCCAATTCGCTTAATACCACCGAAAATAACGCTTCCCACAAGTACTGCCACGGATGTTCCTACCAGCATATTTCCTGTTGTAATTGAGTTTGTAAATAGTCCGTTGGGAAGAAATATTTCATCCCGGATGATCTGCGTAAGTTGATTCGCCTGAAACAGGGATAAACATCCAATCAGCCCGGCGACGCTAAACATCACAGCTAAAAATTTGAACTTGGGATTTAATCCGGTATCTATCACATACATTGGACCGCCTTGCACGTCTCCCCTGTCATCTTTGCCACGATATAAAATACTTAACGTACAGGTGAAAAATTTTGTTGCCATTCCAAAGATTGAACTGACCCACATCCAAAATAGTGCACCGGGACCTCCCATGTATATGGCAACGGCAACTCCGGATATATTCCCCATACCGACCGTGCTTGCCAACGCACTGGATAATGCTTGAAAATGCGTAATATCACCCGGATCATCATCCCGGTCATATTTCCCTGTTAATATCCGAACAGCGTGTTTAAAATAGCGAAATGGAATAAAACGACAATAAATCGTAAAATAAATCCCTCCACCCACTAATAGTATTAAGAGCGGTGTTCCCCACATAAAGCCGGCAAAATTACTTGCAGCCGTATCGAGATAATTGTAAAATGTATTCATGGGTTAAGGGGCTTTACATATTTCTCCATATCTCCCCACTCACTGTCTCTCCTTTATCCTAATCCTAATTCCATCTTAATCATAATCTTTATCCTAATCCGGTTTGTATCTTATATGATAAAATACGGAAATTACATCATGCAAATCAGCTATTCATTTCATGCGTAAACTAGATCAATATCTCATTCGGCAGTTCCTGACTATTCTTGTGATGGCACTCATCGGGTTTATTACCGTGTTTATCATTGTTGATCTTTTTGAAAATCTTGACCGATTTATTGATAACCACGTTCCGGCTTCTTTGGTTATTTCGTATTATGGATATACCCTCCCTTGGTTTATCAATATCGGGCTCCCCATGGCAACGCTCATCGCAACCGTATTTAGTGTCGGAACGATGGTCAAACGAAATGAGTGGACAGCCATGAAATCCACAGGAATAAGTTTATATCGTATATCTGCCACTCTAATTATTATTGGTGTATTTTTGAGTTACCTCTCTTATGAATTTGAAGACAAGCTGGTCAGTTGGGGAAATGAAAAGCGGTTTGATATCGAGCGAAAATACATGAAAAAACGATCACGCCGATCGTTAATACGAATAAAGAAAACCTTAACAGATGTGTTTTTGCAAAAACAGGAAAAGACACATATTTCTTTAGCAAAATATAATGTGCGGAATGCATCTGCAAGAGGAATTGCCGTGGTTGACCTTAATCATGGACAATTAAGCCGTCGTGTTGATGCAAAAACCATGGTATGGGTGGACTCTCTATCTGCATGGAATATTACAAATTATTCTCTTCGAACTTTTGACGGTGCAGGGACAGAAACTCACGTCATTCTTTCTGAAAAAGATACGTTGCTTACATTGAATTTCACTCCCGAAGACATCACGCAACAATTCAAATCTCCGGAAGAATTAAATTATGCTGAACTGACTGAACGAATTGCTTTATTGAAAGAAAATGGTGTTCGCACAACGCATTGGGAAATTGCACAACACTTTAAGATATCCTTTGCTTTCACAAATATGATCGTGATTATATTTGGTATCCCCTTGGTTGTTCTCAAACAAAAAGGTGGTTTATCGTTTGGTGCCGGGATGAGCGTCTTTGTGATCTTTAGCTACTACGCCTTTATAAAATTTGGTCAATCTCTGGGATATAAAGAAATTTTAGATCCGCTTCTCTCCGCTTGGATCGGCAATATCGTATTTTCTATCGGCGGATTGTTATTGTTGTTCAGCGTCCGGAAGTGAGATTGGTTCGGGAGCTGGGGCAACCCTTTCCGGTTCACCATTCGATTCGTTCTTACGACTCTTAAAACTCGTAACAGCCACCGATGCAGATACATTGATTCCCTTCATAGTGTGAATCCATAATCCGTTGCGGAAACCGACTCCAAAATCAAAGATTACCGGACCTTTGTGGATACCAAAGCCCATTGATAATTCTGTTAGGTCAGCTCCGCCCCAACCAAATCCTACTCTTAACGGTGTCGTCGGGAACTTTGTAAATTCCAAACCGATTGACCATTTCCACGCTTGCCGTGCGTAAAATCTATCTTCAAATCCGGCGACAAGATCTGATGCAATCAGCAAGTTATTTCGTTGATAAGATAATCCCAGTCTGAATAATGCCGGATAGTTTGTGGTAAACGTTTTAACTTTTCCATTCTTATCGATATTTTTAACAATTCTCTGTTCACTGGTAAATAAGGTCTCTCCCGAAAGAGAGGTCGCATTGAGTGAATCAATTTCGTACGTATACAAAATAGCCATCGAATCATTCAATGTTGTGCCGCTCCAAGAAAAATGCCACAAATCATCGTCATTCCCATAGATATTATCCTTACCGGCAAGAATGTCTTTTGTCAAACTGGGCTTATTCCAATCGATGGATCCTATGGCATTTATTATGGAAACTCCAAATCGCCAGCCATCAAGATCCTGCGTGGCAAATCCAATGTCCAATCCAATCCCTGTTCCACCAATACCTTGCCTAAGGTAATATGTTCCTTGTCCATAGACAGAATCACCGGTATTCACCAGATTTGAATAACTTGAATCGGGGTCGGCTCCAAAATAATATAGACCTTGAAGATATTTTACCGTCATTCCAAACGCGAAACGGTTAAACGGAATCGCAAACGAAAATCCGAGTTCATTCACACCGAGAATTTCATAATGCATCGTAACATCCAGATTGGGGATATTTGCATTTCCGTACAGCAGAAGTTTCATCACACCGGGTGGGATCTGTATATTGCTCATTAACAGCAAGTTTGTTGTAAATGCCATATTCCCGGATGTGTAATTTAATCCTGGGAGAGGAATGTGAATATCCTGAAAAAATGTCAATCCTTTATTCGAAAAATTTGAATACAAATCATCCTTTTCGTCCGCATAAAGGGTATCTCCACTCAGATTGCTCAAATTTGCAAGAGATGCCCAGTTGTTTAATAAACCAAAATCAATTCCGCCAAGCTGAAGCATAAACGGTTTTTCTCTTTGATACGCCAACAATGCAGGATTGTATCCGACAGCATAGACTCCGTCTGCAATCGTTGTGTATGCACCGGAAAGTGCCACCGAACGTGCATCGCGTTTCGTCTGCGAAATACCTATCTGAATGAAGAATGCGGTCAATATGACCGTTATAAGAATCCGTCTCATTTTACTCTTCGGTTCCAATCGGTATCTAGTCTGCTCTCTTTTTGAAATACATCATCCGTTGTGGCAGTTTTCATCAGAGAACCGCTGACAATACTGAAGTACCATCCGCTCACATCTTCCACGCCTTCACCGGAAACACGTATCCTTAAACTATCAGAAATGGTATAAGTACCGGGTATCCATTGCAAAGAATCATTATTGGGGATATCCGAAGCAATCTCAATCCATTCAGGATTTGCGCCTTCGCCATATTCGATGGAAATTGTACTTATGCTGCCGAGAGTCTTCCATTGGATAATATGCGGCGTACTAACCGATAGAATTTCTCCTCCATTGGGATAAGTAACAATCAACTCATCGGGCGGTTCTTCCAGCATCCCCGTACTGCTGATCTGCATAATCAGTGACGATTGGATATCAACATAGTCTTCCATTTTTAAGTAAACAGATTGCCCATTCGTTCCGTTTAAGTGGAAAGATGGCATAACATAATGCCCGCCGATATCCGTAAATAATCTGATTCGATCGGTATCCACTTCAAACGTAAATGACGTATCGCTTTGTTCATTTATCGGATCCGGTAAAATAAAATTCATCAGCGTATCGACGTATGAAATAACCGTATCGATACCGGAGCTTGAACGTTTCACAAGATAATACAATCCATCTATACATTCGCTGTAATCTGACATGGTATTGAAAATGTAAATACCACCCACTTCCGGATCTAATGTACGGCAACTATCAATGATATAAATTTCATCAGCAGGATTCCAGTCATCTGCTATCACGAGAGAGTCCCGTAATACCGCCAGCATTTCAGCGGTTGTATCCATCGGAAAATAGTCCATATTAGAAAACAACAGAGATACAGAACCGCCTATCGGAATTGTATTGATAACATTTGCCTCCAACACAGCACCGTAAAGAGAACTGCGGATTCGATTTCGTGTATCATGGTCCATATCTGCGACATAAGAAGCCCCCGCAGGAATAAAGACCATCGGAGCAAGTTCAACTTCGAATGGAGCATGTAATCGATAATATCCGTAAATATACGTACCCGCTTCAACGACTGTACGCCCATCAATGCGAGCATCAACATCCACCACCATCCTTGCAGGATTTGCAGAAAGCAAGTCCACAATAGAATGTCCTTCGCCAACGGATTGAACAATCGAGTCGGAAGGAAGACTATCCGTGGGGGCGGTAAATAAGTAGGTCGTTGTTCCATCTTTGTGAACCCGTATGATCGTTTTAGATGAATCATAGAGGGCAATCCCGGTCGTGTCGATTATGCTTGAAATTTGAACCGACACAGAATCATTAAATTGAGGATATCCCACAAGATTCATATCCAATGAAACCGGAGCTAAGATTGTATTGATCATCTCAAATTCGATGCTGACATCCGTAAATGCCATACCATCTAACCCCTGAGGGATGTCTTCTATCGTCTGCTGAGAGGTCGGAAACGCTTCCACAAGCATCGCCTCCAGCGATTCAAATTGCTGGTCGTATAAACGAACCGTCATTGAGAAATCGCCGATGTTGCTGCCGTCCAGCTGTATTGTCGCTGTCTGTGCTACCAGGGATGCCGACAAGTCCATTCCCAATTCTGTTAATGGAGAGACAGGATACAATGTACTCCGAATTGTGTCAGATTTTAAATCAAATGAATATTGATGAGGTACACCTTTCGATAAAATGGTATCAATCTTAATCTCTTCGCCATCTGATGAAAATATATTCTGAAAATCCATATAAAAGTCTATATCAAATGGATAATTGTTCTGCAAATCGGTAACGGTTAATCTATTGACATTCGGCGGAATGCTTGCTCCACCAGCGAACACCCCTTTGAATATTTCAATCTCAGACGGAAACTCAATCGGATCTAACTCCGGTGTAATATCCGTTGGAAGAATCTGTACTACTGCACTATCTACGCCGGGGATACTAAGTTGAATTCTTAGTTCGATAAATAAGGAATCGCCTGATGACATTTCAACAAAATCGCTGGCGGGTTCAACCGATAAATCCATATTAAACGCCATCCAGCTTTTTATCGGTGCACTTGATAAGGACGTATTTTCGACAGACCGAGTATTATGCACAATGGATGTGTTTTCATTATGAATAGCCAATGTATCGTCCATCGGTAGCGTATTCCCGGTTATTAATTCCACACCGGCATTACTCACAGAGGTGGTAATCCCTGCATTGCGGATGGAGGTTTGGAAATAACTGGAAGGACTATCCTGTAATATCAGAGCGGTGACTTCGTCAATGACAGCCGGGTCATCGGGGAGAGGAATATCCGTTTCATCGTAAACTTCTACTAAAAACTCGATTGGATTGAACGAGGAATTAAACACATCCGCAATCCACTGGTTCCAATTGTCGGAGCTTAAAACATGATCACCTGTTAATGGAATTGTAAATATATTATCTGCAGTATCGATCAATGTCAAACCCGGAATAGTTACAGGGATGACCAGTGTTGTATCCAACACAAAAGCAGGCATGTCATATTCAATGTTCATTGGCGTTGGCGGAACCTGAATTTCTAAATACCCACCCGGGAAATTCACGTCAAGATAAGATGCATCAATTTCAACTCGTGGAAGAGAATCTTCAAAGATAATCTGCATCCCGGAAGAGTCATGTGGGAAAATTGTGACAGAATCCACTATGTCATTTACAGTGTATGTTTCATGGATTAGCGGAAACTCAATATCCACGAACCATGTTGGCAATTCAAAATCTGCCGGATTCTCAAATTCACAGCCCGAAAGTATTAAAAGTATACTTCCAAACAGAGCCGAAAGACTTCTACGAACGATGAATGTTAATTTTTTATGGTTCAATGTTAAATCATTCCCTGCTGAGACAATGGAAAATTTCACTCTTTTTTCTGAGCTTTTCCAGTAAAAAGTAATTTATTTTTCAGATAGTTTGAATTTACTAGTGTCGTGTCAAGTGTGTAGTGTGTAAA
>JACKQG010001771.1_pt1 | contig 29290 bp, 27 predicted proteins | sample 8237621 | NCBI WGS metagenome assembly JACKQG01 (sample SAMN15677084, study PRJNA649215) | marine metagenome | biome: marine; feature: Black Sea; material: saline water; isolation source: suspended particulate matter (SPM) from the Black Sea western gyre | collected 2013-06-09/2013-06-10 | depth... | reverse complement strand
CACCGTTCTTGCCAAGAACGCAAGGCACGCCGACAAACAAACCGTCAATCCCAAATTCACCGTCGCAATATGCCGCGCACGGCAAGATTCGTTTTTTATCTTTAATAATTGCTTCAGCCATTTGTACACTGCCACTTGCAGGTGCGTAGTACGCACTTGTTCCCATCATTTTTACAATTTCACCACCACCAGCCTTTGCACGGTCAACACACGCGTTGATTGTTTCTTCTGGAAGAAGTTGCGAGACAGGAATTCCGTGCACAGATGTGTACCTTGGGAGTGGAACCATGTCATCGCCGTGACCCCCGAGTAGCAATGCTTGGATATCTTCGATTGATACGTCGAGTTCCATTGCAAGGAATGCTCTAAACCGAGCAACGTCCAAACAGCCAGCCTGTCCAACAATTCTGTTGGTTGGGAATCCCGAAGCTTTCCACGCCGTGTACACCATTGCGTCAAGCGGATTAGAAACAATAATCATGACGGCGTCAGGTGCCGCCGCTGCAACCTGCTCGGAAACAGATTTAACAATTTTTACGTTTGTTGCTATCAAATCATCTCGGCTCATGCCCGGTTTTCGAGGAATTCCAGCGGTAACTATTACTACATCACTACCTTCAACATCTTTGTAGTCACATGTGCCGGTAATGTTTGCATCGAACCGCTCCATCGGGCTCGCGCAAAACAAGTCAAGTGCTTTTCCCTGTGCAACACCGACTGAATTTGGAATGTCAACTAATACGACATCGCCAAGTTCTTTTGATGCTGCCCAAACAGCACAACTTGCACCAACGTTTCCTGCACCAATAACGCTAATTTTTGCTCTTCGCATTGTCTAAACCTTTTCTTGAATGAGTTGTTTTTAGAAATTTCCGAGGGAACACCCTATTCTACACGATTCGATTCCACCCTTGTGGATATGCTATAGACATGTTGAAACAAATACTATTAGGCGGACTGTTTGGTGGAATCACACTTTTTATGTGGGGCTTTGTATCGTGGGCAGTGATGGATTGGCACCACGCCACAGTTCAATCGCACGAGGGCGTACATGCAGTTGTAGAAAACATCGGTGACCACCTGCCCGAAACCGGTGTGTATTACTTTCCACCTATGACGTTTGAGCGAGACGACACCGAGGCTATGGATGCGTGGGTGGAATTGCACAGGGCAGAACCCCATGGAATGATTTTTTATAATGCGAACCCAGGTGAACCGATGCCACCAACGCGCCTACTCAGGGGATTCATGGTTGACATCATTGCCTCGATGATGGCAAGTGTACTATTAGTGATGGCTCTCCCAAGTTTGGGCGGTTACTGGCAACGAGTAATTTTCGTTTTATCTTTAGGTATTTTTGCAATTATTTCAATTCACCTCGTGCAACACGTGTTCCACGATATGCCTATAAGTTGGACATCTGGTCAGGCACTTGACACGAGCGCCTCTTGGTTTTTTGCTGGTCTGGCATTGGCCGGTATTATTAAAAACAAATAAACAATGCGATATTTCTCACTAGCAATTTTTATATGTGTATTGGGTTGTACCCACGCCCCCGAAACGGGAAGGTCGCAACTCATCATGATGTCCTCTTCGCAGGAAATTGCGCTTGGGCAAGAAGCGTTCAAAGAAGTTCTCCAAAAAGAAAAAACAGTTACGTCTGGCTTGAAGTATGAAATGGTGCAACGGGTTGGCGAAAAAGTAGCACTCGCTGCCAATCGGTTATATCCAGAGGCAGTGCGCGGGTACAAGTGGAAGTTTGCACTCATTCGGGACAACGACATGGTGAATGCATGGGCACTGCCCGGTGGCAAGTGTGCGGTATATACGGGTTTGTTACCAATAGCAAAGAACGAAGACGGGCTTGCAATTGTTATGGCACACGAAGTAGCGCACGTTATTGCACGCCATGGCGCGGAGCGTGCGAGCCACGGATTGATCAACGCAGTGACTGTCGCTGGGATGGCTATGAGTGATATGAATAAACGAGACCGCGTTATCGTGCTTGGTGCATTTGGCATTGGCTTTGCGTTACCTTTTTCAAGAACACAAGAATCCGAAGCCGATCAACTTGGTTTATATATTGCTGCGGATGCTGGCTACGATCCAAGGGAAGCCATCCCACTTTGGAGACGTATGGGCAAGGAAAACAAGGGCGCTCCGCCGGAATTTTTGTCCACACACCCCTCTTCTAAAACAAGAATCCAACAACTTCGTGGCTGGATGCCCAAGGCGATGCTGTATTACGACAACGCAACTGCCCACGAAGAAGCACTCCAAACTACGCACTAATCCCGTGGTTTAATTACCTGAAATCCAAGGCTGCAATTGTTCTCTTGCAACTATTCGAAACTGTTCATCGGTTGCTTCTATTCCTGATTCGACGGAGTCATACGCACTCACACTTTTTCCAGTCATTTCATTTTTCTCAGTAATCTCCATTGGAAGTCGAACGCCATCGAATTCTTTGTAGTTTCTGTATATAAGTGTGTACGGCAAACTCGTTCCGAGTTCTGGGATGTAATTTTTTGATTTCACTACAAGAACATCGCCGGTTTTTTTGTCAATAGCAATGGCCTTTGTCGGGTCAGCCCCGTTTTGTGCTCGGAGCGTCCACACAGCTTTATCTTCAAACACCTCCTCTGCGGCAAACGTTATGGAATCGTAGTCGTCTGGCCAATTACCCGCCCACGCAAGCGGCGAGCTCTGTTGTATGTTTTTGATTTCCACGCTCCCAAGTTCTTGGGTTTCTATAAACGCGATATCCATCATTCCCTCGTCTCCAAGAACGTAGATTCGGAACCATCCATACTTTCCTAGTTCTAATTCACTTTTTAAACGTCCAGACGCGTCAGCGAGAACTTCTGTAGTTCCATGTAGACCCGATTGCTTGAGATGTGATTTCCCCGTAAATGCAACACTGCCAAGTGCCGCAAGAGATTCGCCGCGCGATTCAAAACCAAAGTTTGCGAGAATACTCTTCGCAGTTACCGGGTCATTAGCCTTAGGCGGTGAAATACGGTCGAACAAAATCGAATCTTCGCCTTCAAAAAAATCAAATTCATTTACAAGCCCTTCCTCATCTTCGATAAAACGTATTTTTATCTTATCGGTCAATCGACAAACCCACTCCCCATCTTCATTGGGTGGATACAGTTCAAACACCATCTGTTCTGGAACATCAACCGCAAGCCGATTGTTTTGAATGATGATTGTTGGTGAGACATCTTGGTCTTCGTTGCGATACGTGCCAAGATATCGCTGCAATTCACTCAGTGGAATATCTGGCTGAAGTTCAACGCCCTGTCTTGGAAGTTCAAACGTCATGCCTGATTGATGCATTTTTAACCCCGTCACCAGATCTTTATCACCTGTGTCGAACGATACTGCAATTTGATTTGTCAACGCGAAGTACCACTTCCCTTCTTCGTCAGGAGACTTGAGTTCGTACAACATTTGTCCTGGAACATCCAGTGCAAGCGCACCATCTTTTTCTTGCACGGTGAAGATATCATTTTTGAAAGGACCAAAGTTACCGATGTATTGGCCAATGTAAGGCGTGAAGTCGATTTCATTTCCAGTATTTGGTGTTATATCTCCGAGCATTGCTTCGCGAACAATTGAAATTGATTCTGGTTGCAAAACGCTTGCCGACACATTCATCAACAGTACAAAGCCAAGGTTCTCGTCGGGGAACATTGCTACTTGAGCGCACCCACCGCGAACATTCCCACCGTGTTCAACAACACCATCATCGCTGTGCAACATCCAGCCAAACCCATATCCCATCGAAGGTGCAATTTCAATTCGTTGTTTCCAGAGTTCTCCATGTTGCGTTTCGCTTAACACGCGCTTGCCGTCTATTTGACCTTGCCCAAGGTGAAAGCGTATATATCGAGCCATATCGCCTGCTGTTGAAAGAATAGAACCCGCCGGGCCGATGTTGTCTATCGTTCGAAGTGGATATGTTTTGTAGTCAGCCGTTTCTATGTCCCACTGGTATCCGGTGGAAACAATTTGATCGGTCGGAACCTGGCCCACTGCCGTGTAGGAATGTTCCATACCGATTGGCGTAAACACCCGTCCTTCAATGACGGTGCTCCAGTCAGAATCAGCGACCTCTCCGGCAGCAAAGCCTGAAGCGACATACTGCATATTGTTGTAAAGAAATGCTGAGCGAAATTCTTCCCACGGCTCTGCTTGAACGGCTGCCCGCAATGCCTCTTTTGGCGAGAGTGAGTTGTTCATGGCGATAAAATGCATGCGTGTAAAACCGGTTTGGTGGCTTAGCAGGTCACGCAAAAGAACTTCTTCACCGCCATCGCTATCTATTGGCAAGTCAAACCAAGGCAAGTACTTTGTAATCGGCGCATCAAAATCCATCTTACCCTCATCAACAAGCACGCCTATTGCTGTTGAAGTAAATGATTTTGTTACCGAGCCAATAGCAAACAACGTGTCTGGAGTGACGGCAAGTTCTTCTTCCATGTTTGAAACACCAAAGGAGTGTTCTAGAACAACTTTGTCATCAAGTACAACAGCAAGCGCCATTCCAGGTATGTGGTATTCGAGTTGCTTTGCTTCAAGTTTTTCAACGAGATAGGCAAGTCTTTGCTCTAGTGTAGAACCTTCTTGGGCAAAGCAAGGGATTGCGGTCGAAAGCGCGAGTAAGAATAATTTTGTTATCTTTTTCATGGGATAAGTAGTATAAGTGTTTTATGTATATGCATTGATTGCATTACGATACAAACATGTCTGGTATTCCGAAAAAACAAAAAACAATTTCACTTTTCATGCTCGCAATGATGAACACCGCGGTGGTTGTCGGCCTTGAAGGGCTCCCCGAGGTTGGTGGATTTGGTCTTTCGCTCATTTTTTGTTACGCAGTGTTTACATTGATTTACTTTTTGCCCGTCGGTCTTGTTGCAGCCGAGCTTGGAGTTGGGTGGCCAGGCGAGGGCGGCGTGTACCGGTGGGTTAAAGAAGCACTCGGCGAACGAATGGCGTTCCTTGCAATTTGGTGCCAGTGGTTACAAATTTTGGTTTGGTATCCAACCGTTCTTGCGGTCTGTGCCGTTTCCGCGGCGTATATGTTTGACCCGACGTTTGGCGAGAAGGCGTGGTTTGTGCTTCTGGTAAGTTTGGCAATCTTTTGGTTTGCGACTGTAATCAACTTCAGGGGGATTCATGAAAGCGGTTGGATAACCTCCTTCTTGCTTATCGTTGGCACACTACTACCAGTGATTGCCGCAATCGGTCTTGCGGGCTGGTGGTTACTTGATGGTCGAGAGTCGGCAATCCCACTCGAAGCAAGCGCAATCATTCCAGATATTTCTTCTATAGGACAATTTGTGGGTGTGCTCGCCATCTTTTCCTTTCTATCCGGGTTAGAAGTAAACTCAGTGCATTTCCGAAACACCAAAAACCCACAGCGCGATATTCCCCTGTCACTTTTGATTTCTGGCGCGCTTGTACTTGTTGTTTCGATCTTGGGCGCGTTGAGTGTCGCTGTTTTAGTGCCAGTGGATTCAATCAACCTTGCCTCTGGCACATTACAAGTGTTTGAAAAAGTCTTCGATGTTCTTGGCGTGAATTGGCTTCTTCCCGTAATTGCTGGCTGTGCGCTTCTTGGCATGGTTGGACACATCATGATTTGGGTCATAGGGCCAACGGAATCACTCCGTGTTGCTGCGAAAGATGGTTTGATTCCAAAAACATTTCAAAAGATGACCAAAGGTGGTGCCCCAAAAAACGTTATGCTTTTACAAGCGGTCATCGTTTCAATAATTTGTTTGCTCGGTATGTTGATCGATTTAAATAGCGTGTTTTATGTATTGACTATGGTTTCAGCGCAAATTTATTTAGTGATGTATGCACTAATGTTTGTGTCGGTTATTGTGCTTAGGTTTACGAAACCTGAAATCGAACGTTCCTTCCGAATTCCAGGTGGAAAAACAGGTCTATGGCTCGTTGCTGGAACGGGTTTGCTTGCAAGCGTGCTTGGTATATGTTTTATGTTTGTGCCACCGGACATGCAAGATGTTGCAATCAACGCAACGTGGTTTACACCCGTTGTTCTTGGCGCGTTTGCCGTCATTGTGGTGACGCCGTTTGTCCTCTACAAAAGGATGTAGTTACTCGCATGTTCACAAATTACCGCCCACATCAAGCAAATCAGCGACACTGACTATGCCGTCACCATTAAACCCTGCTGGTGAGTTAGCAAGACCACAATGGGAGTTTTATAACAAAGGTTGACCCTCCCTCAGAACCACGGTGAACAGAAACTGTCCCACCATGCACTTGGGTTACATGTTTTACGATTGCTAAACCTAATCCCGTACCTCCTGATTCACGAGATCGTCCCTTGTCAACTCTAAAAAACCTCTCAAAAACTCGTTCGTGAAACTCTTTTGGGATGCCATCCCCTTCGTCGCAAACGGATATGTGAACCAAACCGTTTTCTGTTGTAACTTCAATGCTAATAGGGCGGTTTTGGCCACCATAACGAATTGCGTTCTGTAGCACATTGCCAATCGCTTGCTCAAGGAGTTGCTGATTCCCAAGAACGGTAGTTTCTTGTGGACAATTGATTTGACACTGGATGTTTGACTCGACCATTTCCTTTGCGTGCATTCTTTGTACGTCCCGCAGCAAATCAAGCACGTTCGTTTGAGTAAAGGCAAGTGTTTCCTTGCTGTTGATATTTTCTAGTGCAGCAAGAGACAACAAGTCCTCTACAATTTTTTCTAAACGGTTTGTGTTTCGAACGATAACTTCTATACACTTCTGTGCCTGCTTCTCTTCTGCATAGAACTCCTCAAGAGTTTCAACATACCCCTTGATTGCAGTAATTGGAGTACGTAATTCGTGAGAAACGTTTGCAGAAAAGTCACTGCGTATTCCCTCAAGTCGTCTCATCATTGTTACATCATCAAGTAACACCAGATATCCAGACAGCTTTTGATTCTGATTGCCTAGTGGAACAATTGCCACAAGGAGTTCCCTTCCTCTTCCCGCATGGTCTAGGACTATAATCTCGCCACGATATTCTTTGTCGGACAGAGTTGCGTTTTCAAGATATACAGAAAGATCAATATCTCGAACAAACTCTTCAAGCTGTCGCCCGCGAGGGGTCAGAGAACTTGGGACACTTAATATATTTGTGGCCGATGCGTTGAACGATAGAATTAGCTTCTCTGAATCAAGGGCTATCACGCCCGTGGGCATCGATTGAAGAATCGCGTGCTGCTCACTTTTTGATTGTTCTAACTCATCCAAACCTTGTTGCAATTTTATTGCCATTGAATTCAGTTTTTGCCTTAGAATTGATAATTCACTCGTTCCCACTTCAGGAATCTGGTGTTTTAAATTTCCGGTTGCAAATTTGTTTGCACCATCAACAAGGACACGAATATTTGACGCCATCATTTTTGACAAAAGAATCGTAAGTAAAATCGTTGTGGTAATCAATACAATACCGACGATGATAGTCGCCTCAAGAATGCTCGCAAGACCGCGCTCAATCGATGACGATGGCATTGAAACGCGAACCACACCCCACTGATTCTCTTGTATTTGAAATCGCTTGGCGTAGTACATCATGTTGATGCCAAGCGTTCTTGAACGATGTTCTGCCCAACCCTCACCGTCAGTGTGTAGCGCGAGTTGAACCTCCTTTCGCATTAAGTGGTTTTCCATTTCACTTGTTTGAGCATCACTGTCAGCAATAACAACGCCTTCTGGATTGATAACTGTGACACGAAAATCGGTTGTTCCAAACTGTCCTTTAATCGTACTGTCGAGTTTGTTTACGTTTTTCCGAGATTCGATATCAGAAGTTACGATGGGTACGATTTGGGACAACGTTCGAATAGTTTGTTCCTCATGGAGCGATCGCACCCACTGCACAAGAAAAATGCCCGCCACAAGCGTTAGCAGGATTTGTATTGCGATAATCGTAAATGAAAATCGCCATAAAAATGAACGCGGCACTATTCTCACCCTCGGGGTTCCTCTGAATGTGGTTTGACAATCCGATACCCAACACCCCTCACTGTTTCAATCATGTCTGCGCATTCACCTAATTTCCTCCGTAGAGAATTAACATGCACGTCGATCGTTCTTCCGACCAAACTAGCACTGTGCCCATGCAGTGATTGAGTTATCTGATCGCGAGTACGCACAAATCCTGGTCGTGACATAAGGAAAAAAAGAATTCCATATTCTGTTGGTGTCAACTGGAGTGGCACACCTTTGCACAGAACCTCGTGTCGATTCTCGTCCATTATAATTTCACCAATAGACATCTTGTTGTTTGTTGATTCTGGCTGTGCCTCTCTTCGTAATACAGCGCGAATCCGAGCAAGTAAAATTTTCGTACTGAAGGGTTTTGGCACATAGTCCGAAGCGCCAAGCTCCAAGCCAATCACAACATCTGATTCTTCACTAAGTGCAGAAACAATGATAATAGGAATGTTTTTCGTTGCGTCGTCTTCTTTAAGTTTCTTGCAAATATCAAGCCCAGAAATATCTGGCAACATCAAGTCAAGCAAAATGAGGTCTGGCACTAACTCTGTTAACCGCTCAAAAGTCGCCTTTCCGTCATGAGCCTGAATGGGTGTATACCCATGACGCTCCAACTGCAATGCGATTAGCGCCGCTATCTCTTGTTCGTCTTCGACAATAAGTATTTGTTGTTTACTCATTTTACGTGGTTCGTTTTTCTCTAAGAGTGGCGAATAATTTCACCTTCAATTGCAAAGATAACATCCTCAGCAATATTTGTTGCCATATCCGCAATTCGTTCTATTTTTGTAGCGATTGTAATGATGCTGATGGATGTCGCTGTTAGTTGAGCTGCATTTTCTTGTGCCCAAGTAAGAATATCCTTCCGTAGCGAATCTACCTCGTCATCGGCTTCTCTAACCCTTCTTGCAAGTAGCGGGTCACCGTGTGCTAATGCTTCAATAGAATTATGCAGCATCACCGTTGTCGCTTGCATCATTTGAGAAACTGACTGGGGCATCGTGAATGATTCGTGCGCTTTTGCTATTTTTGAGCCACGCTTCGCAACTCCCGCCGCTAAATCTGCTATTCGCTCAAAATTTGTATTGATTCTCATCACGGCAAGTACAAAGCGGAGGTCTGATGCAACAGGGTGATCAAGCGCTAATATTTCAAGACACTCTGATTCAACGTCTAGTTCCATATCATTAATCAACTCGTCCTCGCCACGAACTTCTTTTGCCATGGAGCGGTTTGAGTCTAATACAGATTGAAATGCTTTGCTGACATGTTGTTCTACTTTTCCACCCATTAATAGGATGTCTTTTCGTAAACTCGCGATGTCTTTTGTTGTTTTTTGCTGCATTTTCTTTTGCCTTTTATCCAAACCGACCACTAATGTAGTCTTCTGTTTTCTTTTGTTTCGGGTTCGTGAAAATTGTTTTTGTGTCGTTTACTTCAATGACCTCACCCTCGCAAAAAAAAGCGGTTTGATCAGAAACTCTCGATGCCTGCTGCATATTATGGGTCACAATAACAATGGTGTACTCTTTTTGGAGACGTAATATAAGTTCTTCAATTTTTGCTGTCGCCCTTGGGTCAAGTGCCGAGGCGGGTTCATCCATAAGTAACACATCAGGCTCAACTGCGAGTGCCCTGGCAATACAGAGACGCTGTTGTTGCCCTCCAGAAAGTCCCAACGCAGATTTTTTAAGTCGGTCTTTAACTTCATCCCACAGCGCTGCATGTCGCAAACTATCTTCAACAATGCTGTCTAGTTCACTGCGATTCATCTTATAGTGAAGGCGAGGTCCAAAGGCAACGTTCTCATAAATGGATTTGGGGAATGGATTTGGTTTTTGAAAAACCATGCCAACTCTCCTTCGCAGATCAACAACGTCGACCTGTTTTGATAGAACGCTATTCCCATCAAGTTCAAGATATCCAGTAGCGCGGGCGGTATCAACCATGTCGTTCATTCGGTTTATCCACCGCAAAAATGTAGACTTGCCGCAGCCCGATGGCCCGATGAGCGCCGTCACACTGTTTCGAGGAACTTCAAGATGAATATCAAGCAGAGCTTGGAAGTCGCCATACCAAGCACAAAAATCTCGTACACTTAAAACTGTTTCTGGTTTCACTACTGTCAATTCCTTTGAAAGCGGTATCGAATAAACGCCGCGGCTCCGTTAAACACAAGCAGAATGGTGAGCAAAACAATAATTGCTGATGCTGCTACTGCGTGAAATTCTTCTTGTGGGCGGCCCGCCCAATTGTAAATCTGAAGTGGCATCGCCGTAAAATCATCGAACACATTTGCAGGCACAAATCGAATAAACAAAAAACCACCAATAACTAAAATTGGAGCGGCCTCTCCGATTGCACGGCTAGTCGCCAGAATTGAACCGGTGAGTATTCCGGGCGCGGATCTTGGTATCACAACTTTGCGAACTGTTTCCCATTTCGTTGCGCCCATCGCCAACGATGCTTCGCGTAATGAATTTGGTACTCCCCTCACAGCTTCCCTTGAACTCACAATAACAATAGGCAACACCACAAGGGCAAGCGTCAATCCACCGACAAGCACGCTACTTCCAAACGGCAGTCGAAAATACCAAAACGAAACAGGGTCGCCAACTTCTATAAATGGGTTGTTCATCGTTCCAAACAGACCAAGCATTCTTGCAAACACGGTTAACCCAATTATTCCGTAGACGATTGATGGAACGCCAGCCAAGTTTGCAATGTTTAAATCCAAAAACCGAGTCATTTTATTTTTTGAAGCAAACTCTTCTAAGTATACCGCGGTTGCGACGCCAATCGGCAGTGCGGTAATCGTGCAGATTGAGCAAAGCCACACAGTGCCCCAAAGTGCTGCTTTTACTCCCGCTTTTTCTGGGTGGCGGGATGCGTAACTCGTCAGCAAATCCCAATCAAGGTGTACCCAACCCTGCTTTGCAATCGTCACAAGTAGTACAACAAGTGCTAAAACTGAAAGCAACGTGACTAAAACACAAAAGGCAACAAACAATTTGTTTAGAAGTTGTTTCTTTGCGTGGCTTTTTGTAACTCTGGGGGTCATGAATACACCTCTTTGTATTTGCGGGAGAGAGAGTGTCCAATCCATGTCAACAAGAGAGTCATGACGAAAAGTGTTGCGGCAACAGCGTAACTTGACTTGTATTCGACTCCAATTGCATCTGTGTCGCCCAAAAAGATTTGTACCATGTACGCAGTCATTGTTTGCACTTGATTTCCAGGATTAAGTGTAAGTTGTGCGAGGTTCCCAGCAGCGAGGGCGACAATCATTGTTTCACCAACCGCTCTTGCTATTGAAAGAAGACACGAGGACACAACTCCAGACAGTGCCGCTGGAAACACAACTTTTATAGAAGTGTCGAGTTTTGTGCCACCAAGTGCAAACGAGCCTTCGCGAAGTGTATCTGGAACACTTTGAATGGCATCTTCTGACATCGAAGTGACGATTGGAATACACATGATGCCAACAGCAATGCCCGCACTCAATGCGTTATAGATATCGACCCCCGGAATCATCGTCTGGATCATCGGGGTGATGACGGTTAATGCAAAAAAACCGTAGACAACCGACGGTACACCTGCGAGTATTTCGAGAACTGGTTTAAGAATGTTTCGAATTGAAGACGGTGCATACTCCGCAAGAAAAATTGCGGTTACAACGCCGCACGGAATTGCAATGGATGCAGCAACTGCAGTGACAAGAAGTGTTCCGCAGATGAGCGGCCAGATACCAAAGTGTTTTTCATTTCCAAGAAGCGGGGACCACTTTGTGCCAAACAAAAAATCCGCAACACTAACTTCGGGCATCGCAAAAAATCCCCACGCTTCTGTACCAAGCACAAACACGATTGCGATTGTGGTAACAATCGAAATCGCGGTCGCGCTGGCAAGTGAGAGTCGGGCGAGCCGATCCTTTGCCCTCTTGATGGATGGTGATTTTTTAATCATTCATACACAGATGCAAGTGCACCATGCACTTTTTCACCCTCCCCGTCAATAAATTGCGTTCCTGTTTTTCGGGACGCAATGTTTTTTCGAACACGGTCATACATTGTTTCTGGAAGCCGAACATATCCAACCTCTTCCGCCATGTCACCCGCGTTGTCGATGTAATAATCAACAAAAACTTGAACTGCTGGTTTGTCGAGTGCGGTTTTGTTTACGTAGATAAAGAGCGGACGACTAAATGGGGCATACTCGCCCGACTCTATCGTTTTGCTATTTGGTAAAACGTTTGTCTTGCCATTATAAATAGCGAGAGTTTTGAGCTTCTCTTTATTTTCAAAGTAATAGGCACAGCCAAAGAAGCCGATGCCGCCCTTGTCGCCAGAAACACCTCGAACCAAAACATTGTCATCTTCAGAGACCGACATGTCGCTGCGAATAGAACCTTTCTTACCCGCAACAACTTCCTTGAAGTAATCGAAGGTTCCCGAATCAGTTCCCGGCGCATACATTTTGAGTGACACCTCTGGCCAAGAAACATCGAGATCTTTCCATGTCATGACCGTTGAGCCATCAAGGAAAATTTGCTTCAATTGCTCAACAGTAAGTGAGTCACACCATGTGTTTTCTCTGTTCACGACTATGGTGAGACCGTCGTAGGCAACCGGAACCTCAATAAATTCAATGCCCGCTTCTTTGCAAACCTTTTGCTCTTTTGCTTTAATCGGTCTTGAAGCATCTGAAATATCAGTTTCGCCAGTTGAAAATCGTTTGAAACCGCCGCCGGTGCCAGATATGCCCACTGTAACTCGAACGCGTGGCGCTTCTTCGGCAAATTCTTCAGCGACAGCTTCGGTGATTGGATAGACCGTAGAGGATCCATCTATTTTTACCGTACCAGTCAGTTTTGAGTTGTCGTTTGCGATTGCAGTAACCGACGTCATCATTATTGTTAATAAAATGCATTTAAACATGTGTTAGTTTCCCTGTTAATTTCCTGATTAGAGGAGTAATTGAAGTTGCGTTCTTAGGAGCATTTGGTTGTCTTCATTAGCGTTGTCTGCACGCCATCCATTGCCGGATGAAACCCAGTCTGCCGAAGATATTCCACCGCCTGCGCCATTCGTGAGTGTTTTGCTGGCCCAACCAACGTCGGTTGTCCATTTCACACTGTTATTTCCTGTTGCTGGCCAGTAGTTGAAGCCAACCCGAAACGCGTCCATATCCATTGCTTCGCCGTTTACATCGCCCTCTTGTAACTGGGCAAACAGTTCAACATTGTCGTTCACCAAGAAACCACCTTGCACGAGCCAGCCACTTGAATCTTGTGTAACGCCAGCGTTATCTTTGCCGGTTGTGTCAACAATGTAACCAAACAGATTCCAGCCATCTCCACGCCAAGAGGCGTCCACTGTCCAACCGCTACTTTTTGTGCCGTTAGCGTTTCCATATTCAAACGCACCACCGTCGGTGTCATAATTTTCGTATGCAACACCGATGAGGAGCCCGTTGTCTGCACCCGCATTTGATGTGAGATACGCAAAATCTTTCCACCCAGCATCACCAAAACGAAACTCTGTACGTAAAACGTAAGCGTTCGTGGAAGCGCCAAGTGATGCGCTGTTTGCTTGGTTTGGGCCATCGGTATATTGGGCAACAAACTTCATGTCTTCGTTTTTCCAACCGTACTCGATCCCTTGTGTCCAACCGTAGGTAAATGCGTTGTTTAGCATTGATCGCTCAACTGTGAGTTGTTTGCTCGAAGAAACGTTTTGCTCACGTAGAAATCGAGAAGCAAATTGTCCCGCCTTTACCCAAGAACCATTGTCAAAACTTTTTGCAATCCATGCATCTTCAGTGTTTGAACCGCCGGATCGACTCCAAGTTGCTGTAACTTTAAATGTCCAAGAAGGATCAATCACATGACCTGAAAACTTCACTTTTGTTCTGCGTTGTTCAAACCCATGCTGAGATGTTTGACCTTTAGCATCGTTGTACAACCAACGCACTTGGATCTGTCCGTTAATTTTTAGTTTCCAGTTGCCGTCCGCCGAAGCGAGGAACGCCCCGCCGTTGTAACCGGCCATTGCACCACTTCCCTGCAAACTTGTTCGGGTGTCTGTGTCAGATAACACGTCTTGCACAAGAAGGCGTATTTCATCCGCCCGTTGCTCGTTAATCCAACTTTCTGATTTATTGATTTTCAGTTCGTAAACTTCTTGTCGAAGTTCTTGAACCAAGCCTGTTAGTGCTTCAATTTTGTTGTCCGGGCTACTTGTTAGGGTTGTGATTACCAAAATGCTACTTGTTACAAACATACATATTCTCCTTTATTTGAGGTTGAGCAGGAAGAATATGATTCGAGTGTTAAGAACGTGTTTAGATTGGGTATAAATCGAATAAAATTATTTTTCTTTATATGAAACCCGATGCAAGCATCGGGAGAATAATCAGGGTCAGGTCCTTGCGCAAAACGCTGTTTTGCTTTTGAAGACCAGACCCAATATTAAAACCCGATGCAAGCATCGGGTTTTAATGGGCCGAAGTGGACTCGAACCACCGACCTCACCCTTATCAGGGGTGCGCTCTAACCAGCTGAGCTACCAGCCCTAAAAGTTTCTTCAAAAGAAACTCGGTCGCAGTTCGAAGAACTGCGACCGAGGATTATAGCAAAATCAACCTGTAGGATAATGGAGCGCTCACCGCAAGGCGGGAATCCCTAACAAGGTCCCCAACTTCCCACCACTTCGAGCATGTCGGTTACATTAACAACGCCATCGCCGTTGACATCTGCACCGCAACCCGCGCAAGGACCCCAAGAATCGATAAGGGTGAGAATGTCAGCCACGCCAACACTCCCATCGCCGTTGACGTCAGCTGGGCAGGTATTAGGATCGCAACCACCGTCAGCGCAAGCAACGTTTGCACCAAGCCACGTCCCGCCACCTGCGTTGCAATTACTTTCGTAGATTTCAATACACGTGCCGTCATCACCAATACAGCAGGCACCATTTGCGGGCGTTGGAATAACCTTAAAGACTTCGCCGTTTAAATCACAAATATATATTTCACCCGCTGCGTCTCTGCCAAACCCAGAGATGGAACCGATGGAACCAAAGTCCGGCGAAAGTTGGCTGGTACGGTTTTGGTAATCGTACACAGAAGAACCGTCGTATCGAAATGACCAAATAGTGCTGTAACAATAGTCTGCAAAGAAGTACGTGCCTTGAAGTCCACCGATTGCTGAGCCACGATATATCTCGCCGCCCGTAACGGAGCAACCAGAGGAGTGTGAATATTCCCAAACTGGAAACGTCATAGTGCTTTGGTTTGGGCAACCACTTGTGTTGTACGAATTGTTGCCTTCGTAACATCGCCACCCGTAGTTTTCACCACCAGTACTCGATGCTGGTTGGAATGTAATTTCTTCATATGCGTTTTGACCAACATCACCCATCCATAGGTCACCGGTTTCGCTGTCGAAACTACATCGCCAAGGGTTTCTTAGTCCATACGCCCAAATTTCGTCGTCACCAGTTACACCAACAAAAGGATTGCTTGAAGGAATAGCATAGGGCAACCCACCATCAACATCGATTCGTAGCATTTTGCCAAGTGTTTGATTCGTAATGTCCTGCGCTCTGTTGCCAGGATCGCCACCGCTACCTCCATCGCCTGTGCCTATATAAAGGTAGCCGTCAGGACCAAACCCAAGCCAACCACCGTTGTGGTTGGAGTACGGCTGGTCGATTGTCATTATGGTGTATCCACTTCCTGAATTTGCAATGTCAGGATCTGAGGATACTGTAAAGCGTTCAATGTATGTGTCCCCGTTGCTCGCAGTGTAGTTAATGTAGAACTGCCCATTTGTTGCGTAGTCAGGATGGAACGCAAGACCAAGGAGCCCTTGCTCTGAACTTGTGCTTACCGTTAAGGATAAAAACGGAGTGGAGTTCAACGTGTTTGTATTGAGGTTAAAAACTCGAATTCGACCAGTACTACCAGAGCGTTGCTCAACAATAAAGATTCGATCGTAATCGTTTGGAGCAGCAACAACCTGCACGGGTCTTGCTAAACCAGTAATGAGACGCGTCGAGGTGAAACCCGCTTCGCCCATTGCGCGTACGGGGTCTTGCCCAGTGTGCGCCTTTACAGGGTCTTGCCCAGTGTGCGATAGTACAGGATCTTGTCCAGTATGCGCCATTGGCTTGAGTGCTTTGCCCGCAACGACCAAACAAAGTCCTGCGATAGAAGTGGTAAGTAAAGTTCTTGAAATCATTTTTGTTCTCTCCTGCGAAGCCGGTGCTTGGTAAATTCGTTCTGTATTGTCGGCTTCAAGTTCTATCTATACGTACAAGATGGAATACCGGTTGCCAAATAGTCCGATAACGCGCAAATGCGTCGCCACATCAAACCCAAGAGTACCTTTCATCGTGCTAAAAGGCAAGAAATAAAAGCAATTATTCCTCTGTTTTTACTGACCCGCCAGCGTCTTCCCACCCCACAAAACCGCCCCTGAGCGTTTTTACATCTTTAAACCCAAGTTCCATCAGGGCCTTACTCATTGCAATTGCAACTGGGTCGTTATAGGTTTGCCCAGTAACAATGATTATTCCGGCGTGGTCGAGTTCGTACAACTTGTACTGAAGATGCCCAAAAGGGATGGGAGTTGCGTCTGGAATATGTGCTTTGTTGAATTCCCAACGTTGTCGGCAATCGATTAGGATTGTTCGCAACTCGGTACCAAACAACTCGCCTGCGCCGCTAGACATCAATACACGCACGTCCGAAGGCGATACATACGACAGGTTTTTATCGCTGATTCCCGCATTGCACCCAGTTAAAAAGAGCAGAAATACCAAGACAAAAGTTGGCAATAGTTTTACCATAGTGAGCAGAATACACCAAATGGAGTTTTAATATGTACTTAGCACTTTTACCATTACTACTTGTTTTTCAACACTCCCCGCAGCCCCCGCAACCAAACAGTGCCCACGCCTCCATAGAGGTGCGAACAGACGTGGGTTGGGTTGGTCCAGAACAATCGTTTCACCTTGTTGTAGTTATTACTCCAGACGATGGCTGGCACGTGTACTGGAAGGATTCGGGCGCAAGCGGCGCACCTACCGAATTTGAAATACAACCCCCCCCAGGATTTACAGTAGGTGAACCACAGTTTCCTCGCCCGAATGTTTTTACAAATAAAGAGGGTGTAACCTACGGGTACGATAAGCAGGTCGCAATTTTCATTCCGGCAGAAGCACCAAAAACAATAGAATCAACAGAAGCAATCTTCGATGTAACAACATTTTGGCTTGCCTGTAAAAAAATATGCATTATGGGAGAACACCAACAAAGTGTGCACGTTTCAACAAACAAGACAACGCAGGGGCCCGCGCACCGCGACATGCGACTTCAAAGGTGGCAGCGGCTCTTGCCCAAACAACTAGTCGAACTCCAAAACGCAACGCAACAAATTGTCGGCACAAGTATTGTGATAACTGGGTCAACGCCTCAACAGCAAATCGGTTTTATTGGTGTTGATCGGGTGGGCGTTGCGTTTTTACAAAGAAAACTTGTATTTTTAGACGACAACCATTTTGCCCTAACTGTCCCACTTAAACTAGAAAACACAGACGTACGTATGATTGAAGGGCTGTTAACGCTTGGCAGCAATACCAACGACCCGAGTTACGTTGTGCAGGTCGTAACAAAACCTGTTACAAAACACGATTAAGGAGACGAATATGAAAAGATTTATTACAGCAATTGCACTTACAGCCTCTTCGCTCGCACTTATTGGAGCATCGCAACCCCAACCCAAGCCAACCGCACCACAGGAAAAAGAAACTGCGGAAATTGGTGAGAAAGCCCCAGATTTTACGCTCAAGGATCAATTTGGACGAACACACAAACTTTCTGATTACGAAGGAAAAATAGTTGTTCTTGAATGGTTCAACGAGTCGTGCCCCTACTGCTTAAATGCTTGGGGAGGTGGGCTACTCCCATCAGTACTTGAAAGTTTGGACGAAGTGAAAACGAAAGTTGTATACCTTGCGATTAATTCGACGGCGAATAAGCCGCAAGAAAAGATTTTTGAAAGCGGTAAAAAGTTCTTGGAAGATATAAAGGTCAACATTCCCCTACTCTCAGATTACGACGGCAAGACGGGTCATGCATACGGCGCAAAAACTACCCCACACATGTATGTCATTGACACGGACGGAATCTTGGCTTACCAAGGTGCCCTGAGCAACGACAAAAGATTTAAGAAGGGCAAGAAAGCAAAGATATACATTTTGGGTGCTGTTGAACAACTTGTTGCTGGCGAAGAAGTATCACCTAGTTACGTTAAACCTTGGGGCTGCTCGGTAAAATATGCAACGGAAGGTGAAGGCAAAAGAAACAGACCAAATCGGGGCATGAACCCAGGGCCTCTTCTATAATCAGGACAAGCTAACGGGCATAATGATGTAGACAAAGTCAGTGCCACTGCGGATGAGTCCCGGCTTTTCGCTTTTCTTTAATTCAATAGTGACATCGTCGCCCGCTATAACTTTTAAGGCGTCCATGATGTACACAGGGTTGAATGCAATTTCAAGTGCATCACCAGCGAACGACTTGATTGGGACTTCAACCTCAGCCTCGCCCGTTTCGGGTGCTCGGCTTGTAATTTTTAAACAGTCCCCATCAAAGAGCAATCGCACACCACGCGACTCTTCATTCGTCATGAGGTGCGCCCTGCGAACAGCACGGTGGAGTGCTTCCTTGTTCACAACAGCTTTACGGTCAAGGTCTTTAGGAATGACATCTTCAAAGGGTGGGAATGTTCCTTCGACCAAATTGCTTGTGAGCGTTGACGTACACCCCGCACCGTTGTCTATATGAAAAATTATCCGACCGTTATCTATCTTGACCGAAACGCTTCCTCCGTCATCGTGCAGTAATCGTTTTAAGAGCGTCATGGCCTTCGTTGGAACAATGCAGTCCGTCTTTTCGCAATTGCTATCGCACGGTCCCATTGAAAGGGCGAGCCGGTGCCCATTGGTTGCAACGAGGCGGATCTTTGAATCTTGTAAATCGAGATGGACGCCGTTTATGGCGTATCGGCTGTGGTCTGTTGCAGCAGCAAAAACCGTTCGCTCCATAAGACCTCGGAAGGTAGAACCATCCACCGTAAAGTCAGGTTCTACATCGTCAAAAGCAAGAATTTCAGGCGCTTCTGAAACCGGAAAACCAAACACCTTGAAGCGAGAATCAGAAGAGCGTATATGTAGCGAGTCACCGTCCCCGACAACCGTAAGGGTTGCATCGTCGCAACTTCTTGCGATTTGAGAGAATTTATCCGCGGGAACCAAGACATCGCCGCCCTCTTCCAAATCGACTCGGTCAATAGAGAGTGTCAGTGAAACTTCCCCATCTGTTGCTGCGAGAGTGAGGTGGCCGTCTTGACTCGAAAGCCGCACACACTGGAGTGCTGGGGTAGGGGTTCGACCAGCGACAACGCCAGTGATGAGTCCCATTGCCTCAACAAGTGCATCTCGGTCGCAGATTGCTTTAATGTTCGTTGTTTGTTTTACTACCATTGAATTACTCTCTCTTCACAACACATTTCTCAGAAATAACAGGCGCCAACAATGGCACATTGGTGAGTGTACCACGCAATTGCGAATATCTCATCCGCCTACGGTTTTTCCTATGTTTTTGCGTTGCCCAGAGTGCCTCAATCTGCGATACTGCTTTCTTAGTTACAGCGCCAGTGGAATGCCCCGAATTCCATTAAAAACACAGTTTCGTCCAACAACCCACGGAAGGATTTTAGATGTCTTTTGAAAATGCTATTCACGCTCGAGCGATTTTGCTTGATTCCATGTCGCTTGAAATGTGTGCAGAGTCAGGGAGTGGTCACCCAACCTCTGCCATGAGTATCGGCCACCTAGTTTCGGTATTGATGTACCGCACAATGCGATGGCTACCAGACAATCCGAATAACCCAACATCCGACCGGCTTGTTCTTTCGGAAGGTCATGCTGTGCCTGCAATTTACGCTGCAATGGCAGACATCGGCGTAACAGTCAATTGGAACGGAGAACCAGTACGGTTAAACCCAGATCACTTAAAAACATTACGCGAGGACGACTCCCCACTTGACGGGCACCCCAACCCTATGGAGGGCGTGGAGTTTTTTGATGCTGCAACAGGATCCCTTGGTCAAGGACTTTCCGTTGCTGCTGGCTTGGGATTAGCAGCTCGCGCGGACAATACTGGACGTAAAACATATTGCATTATTGGTGATGGTGAAGCCCGAGAAGGTCAGATTACTGAAGCACTCGACTTTATTATGGACCACGAACTCACATCCGTTCTCCCCATTTTCAATTGCAACAATTACGGTCAAGCTGGCGCGGTGAGCGACCAACAGTCGCCAAAGAAACTCGCAGCAAAACTTGAAGCATTTGGCTTTGAAGTCGCGGTTATTGATGGTCACTCCCCCGATGAAATTAAAAATGCGTTTGACTCCTTCAACAAAGAAGGCAGAACTATACCGATGGCAATTGTGGCAAAGACTGTAAAGGGCTGGGGAGCACCGTCTATGCAAGGTGGAAACTGGCACGGAAAACCTGCCTCTGGTCAGCAACTTGAGACGGTACTTGCCGAACTTCGTCAAACGAGCGTGCAACTTACTTCATCCTTTGCAACGGTTTCTATTGCGATTCCAGAACCACCAAAATGGGAACAGCCAACGCCGACCACGAAGCCCACGATGACATTTAAAGAGGCGATGGAAAAGTGGGACATGGCCACTGTGTTGCAATCCGGAAAAATGGCAACAAGGCGTGCGTATGGCGTCGCGCTTCGCGCACTTGGGCACACGAACGATAACGTTTGGACCGTCGACGCAGACGTAAGCAACTCAACGTTTAGTAATGCGTTTGGTAACGATGCAGACCTTAGCGATCGCTTTGTGGAATGCAAAATTGCAGAGCAAAACATGTATTCCGTGGGTGCTGGACTTAGCGCAGCAGGTAAAATTCCATTTTGTTCTACGTTTGCAAAGTTTATAACACGCGGGTATGACCAAATAGAAATGGCAATTAACTCAGGAGCAAACATCAAGATTGTAGGTTCACACAGTGGAATCTCACTTGCTGCCGATGGCCCAAGCCAAATGTCACTACCAGACATTGCGTGGTTTAGAAGTTTTGGCACGATGAAAGACCACCACGGTGGTCCCGGCTGTTATGTGTTGCAACCTGCAGATGCGTGGGCAGCGTATGGATTGACACACGCAATGGCGGATCACGTTGGGTGCTGTTACCTTCGCACGTTTAGACCAGATGTCGAAATGATTTACGATGCATCAACGGTGTTTGAACTTGGTGGTATGGAAGTCCTCACCGAAGGTCGTGACCTTGTCATCATTTCTGCTGGATATATGATTCACGAATGCAACAAAGCAATTGACGAATTAGACCGCATGGGCGTTGATGCAACATTACTTGATCTCTACTCGCTCCCATTTGACGAAGAGCGGCTGCTTGATATTGTGAACGAAAATAATGGTAACGTGCTCGTTGTTGAAGACAACTACGGGGCATCTATAGGCTCAGCGGTGTCGGATGCGTGTACTGCTTCAGGTGATGCATTTACAGTGAAACAAATGCATGTTACGCGTATTCCAAAATCAGCTCGCTCTCCCGAATCGATCTTACGAATGTGTGGTCTGCACTACACGGACATTACACAATCCGCAGCATCGCTTTTGGGCGTTGCAGCAACTTAATTTATTTCACGAGGTACCACAATGGAAAGCGAAGCATTACAAGCAAAACTAAACGAACAGATAACACACGAACTTGGTGCAGAGATGCAATACCTTGCGATGTCATTCTGGTTTGAACGTGAAAACTTAAACGGTATGGCAAATTGGTTTCGAACGCAAGCCAGTGAAGAACATGAGCACGCCATGAAGATTGTTGGCTTAATGAACGAGTGGGATCTTCCGATTACGCTTGTGAGCCCACCAAATCCAACTACAGAATTCGAGAGTTCAGAATCTGTGTTTGAGGCCGCGCTTGCGCACGAGCAACGCGTCACAACACAGATCACGCACATTTTTAAAATTGCGCGTGAAGAATCTGCTTGGCATGTTGAGGTGGCTTTCCAGTGGTTTATTACTGAGCAAGTTGAAGAAGAAGTAAACGCGCGCGATAATCTCGCAAAAATTCGTATGGTTGGCGACAACCCAGCCGCGCTCCTTGAATTCGACCGCCACTTGTCTGCGTAACATTTTGTTTGGTTCGCATCTTTCCATAGCAGGCGGCATGATAAATGCGCTGACTGCCGCAGCCACGCAAAAGATGGATTGTCTGCAGGTTTTTACAAAGAACCAAAGGCAGTGGAACACAAAGCCCCTTGCTGACAGCGACGTAGATTGCTGGCTTTCAACGCTCAAGCAAATGGGCTGGGATGGGTCAAACCGTCTCGTGAGCCATAACAGTTACCTTATAAATATGGCATCCCCCGACACTTCGTCGAAAAAAAAATCTATAGCCCTGCAGCGCGAAGAGGTTGAGCGGTGCGAGCGGTTACATATACCATTCTTAATCGCACATCCCGGTGCAAGGCTTGGTACGCCGCGGAAAAGGGGAGAGCCAAATCAGTTGAAGGAACCTATTGCAAAGGAAGAGGTCGCTGGCTTGAAGCGGATTGTTCAAGCATTAGACGAAATACATAATGATCTTTCGGGCTACAAAACAATGACGTGTCTCGAAACTACGGTGGGCTCTGGTACGAACCTAGGGTATGATTTTCGCCATCTTGGGTGGATTCGAGAACGAGTAAAAGACCCCGACCGTATTGGATTTTGTTTGGATACCTGCCATGTGACAGCAGCGGGCTACGACATGACAACCCCGAAAAAAGCAAACGAAACACTCCAACGCTTTGATCAGAGCGCGGGTCTTGCGCATATAAAGGTATTTCATTTTAATGATTCAATTGGCAGTGTTGGCTCGAGGCTCGATCGTCACGCACATATAGGCGAGGGCAGATGCGGGTTAAGTTGTTTTAAAGCAATTCTGGAACATCAAGCGTTTGATGACGTACCTAAGATCCTCGAGACTTCAAAGGAGAAGAATGACAAAGGAGAGTTGATGGATATGGTGAATATTTCAAAATTACGCAAAATGGCGAAATTGGCAAAAAAACGCCGATAGTCCACCCATTCCAAGTATTCTAAACACGCTATGCAACTGACCCGTTTTATTATTACCGGCTGCTTCCTTGTGGGGGTTGGCTGCCACGCCGTTTCGCCGATGGAGGCGACAGGTGATGTAGCACCGGCATCCATCGTAACAATATCGCAGGAAGAGCAAGTCACAATTCAAGCGGGACTAATTGCAAAAGACCACGGTGATTACACCGAAGCGATGAAATTGTTTAAGGAAGTCCTACAACAAAATCCAGTTGCAACAGACGCCCTTGTTGGCATTGGGGACATTTGTCTCGTTAAGAAAGAGTGGACTAAAGCTGAGCCTGTTTTCGCAAGAGCGGTGAAACTAGAGCCGCGAAACTTTGAAGCCCAATTTGGACATGGGGTTTCGTTGCAAATGTTGAAAAAATATTTAGACGCTGTTCGTGCGTACCATCGGGCGCTTACGATTAATCCAGAAGATGTCGGCGCGAATACAAACATCGCAACAACGTATCTTCAAATGGGCCGACCAAAAAGCGCTCTCGTTTTTGCAGAGCGTGCCGTCGAGCTTGATGGGGCAGCAGCCCCAGCACAAATTACATTAGCTGCAACGTATCAATTATTGCAACGTCCCCAAGATGCCCTGAATGCTTACATCGCGGCTTCCGAGGTTATGGACAACCCATCACCACAATTAATGCGCAATATTATTTATCTATTAACCCAAGAGAAGCGTTACCAAGAGGTCGTTAATACCACAGAGCAGTTGGTGCAACTTGATCCAACGACCGACACATTTGAGCAACTTGGTTGGGCAGAATTTCGCCTCGGAGATTACGAATCTTCTCTTGAGGCGTATAAAACTGCAATAGATTACGACGAACAAAACTGGCGAGCCCTCAACGGTGTGGGTGTAAACGAACTCAATCGCTGGCTTGTTGGGGACAAAAGCGACGTCGAATCTTTCCAATCGGCTCGACTCGTATTTCGAAAATCACTTTCGATTAATCCAGACCAACCGCGTGTTATCACGCTCGTTCTCCGCTACGGACTATAAATCAGCCCCCCGTATTGATAAATTGCCTGAATCTACGCGTTGACCGTAAGGGATAATGTATTGAGTGGATGTAGAATGAGCGGATGCCAGATTCAAACTTATTAGAGACGTTCGAAACTCCTTCAGAAACACCATTTTTGATAGAGCATGTCAATGAAGAATTTACTTCCGTCTGTCCTGTAACCGGGCATCCCGACTTTGGGAGTATCACACTCCGCTATCAGCCCTCGAAAGTTTGTGTTGAGCTCAAGAGTTTAAAACTCTATCACCAGTCTTTTCGCAACGAAGGCATTTTTTACGAAGCTGTTACAAACACAATGCGTGACGATCTCGTTGCATGTCTGCAACCAACATGGTTGCAACTTGTGACAAACTGGAAGGGTCGAGGAGGCATACGTAGTACTATTACAGCTTCGCATGGCGACGTCCCGCAGAGTTGGCAAGGAAAATAACGTGCAGATTCTTCTAGCGACTTCAAACGACCACAAACTACAAGAAGTTCGCGAAATAGTCGAACCCCTTGGAATACAAGTTGATGGTCTTGATTCACTTGACGCCCAAATTGACGAACCCGTTGAGAACGCAGACACCTTTGAGGGCAATGCATCACTCAAGGCAATTGGCTACGCCAAAGCAACGGGCGTTCGATGCATGGCGGACGACTCTGGGCTTTGGGTTGATGCCCTCGACGGTGAACCGGGCATTTTCTCTGCAAGATACGCGGGCAAGGGTGAAACGAGAGAAGAAAAAGACGAAGAAAACAACGCTTTATTATTGCAGCGCATGCAAAACGTACCAGCACTTCAAAGAACTGCACGGTTCGTATGCGCCGTTTGCGTAGCAGACCCAGACGGCACGATAGTTGCTCAATCGAGCGGAACGTTTGAGGGAGTGATTGGTTTTATTGCTCAGGGTGAAAACGGTTTTGGGTACGACCCACTTTTCTTTGTACCCAGCGCAAGCAAAACAAGCGCGCAGCTCACGCCAGAAGAAAAAAACGCGCAGTCACACAGGGGCGATGCTATTCGGGCAATTAGTTCGATGTTGCAGTAATCACCGCAACTTCTGCTGGGCAGTTAACACGCAGTGGAAACCATGCCCCAACACCAACAGTTACAAAGAGCCTGCTGTCACCCCGCGCATACGTGCCAGCCGTGTATCGTTGGGTCACCGCAAGGTTTGCGCCCCTTCGTCTTGGCAAGGCAAGTTGCCCCCCATGTGTGTGCCCCGAAAGTGTTAGGGGAATACCCATTTCAGACGCAGCCTTAAATGCTTTTGGATTGTGCGAAAGGAGCAAGTGTGTTTCTTTGTTGCAAACTTTTTCCACCTTTACTCTACATTGTTTGGAAGTCTTTGCCCAGTCAATGCCAGCAATCGAAAGAGAGTCACCATTGTGCCTGATGTCAAACGTAGCATCGCGAAGAAGCCGAACACCAGAGCGTTGTGCCATGGAAGTTAACGTGCGCGAGCAATCTAGTTCGTCGTGGTTTCCAAGGACAAGCATTGTGCCAAGTGGTGCATTTATGTTTGCAAGGGCATCGAGCAAGGGCATTGCCCCATCCACATATAAATCCACAACATCGCCCGTGCAAACAACAATGTCTGGTTCTTGCGTTGCAAGTAACTCGATAGCCCCAAGCGCCCTGTCTAGGGGCATTAAATCACCAAGATGAAAATCGCTTACGTGCCCAACGCGTAAATTGTCAAAAGCGCTTGGCCAACTTGGGGACGCAATTTCAATTTCTTTTAACTCAATTGACTGATCAAAGTGTTTTTTAAAAAGCCGCCCCCGACTTAATGTGTTTGGTCCAGTTGTAAAGAGCAGATGCCGAGCTTTTGCTCTTTTGAACTTTCCAGATGGTGATTGCCTAGGCATTGATATTGGGTACGAACCAGTTCGATGGGTCGTTCGTTAAAAACGTATTTCTCCACCAACGAATAATCCCTGCAAACCTGCGTCAAACGAATAATCGCCGTCCTCCGCCCTTAACTCTTGTAAACGGTACCCAAAGAATCCCCCGATGCTCGGGCTAAAATCAACAGAAAGACCAGCTTGAACACTAGCCATTGCTCCCCCGTCGGCCCCAAACATAGAACCTATGAGCAACTGCGCTTCAATAGAAACGGAGTCAGCCCAATCGAGGGAATCTCGAGTGTCCCAGCGAAACTCCATCTCTAACCCCGCTTGGAGAGAGACCCAAGAGTTTTTGTGCGAAACTTCTTGCGATATCGTTGTATTCCCAAGCTGTGTATCAACTCCAAACCAACGGAGCCCAACAACGGGTGCAAACGAAAGCGTCGCCCTTTCCGCCGTTTGGAAAGGTTTCCAAATGCTCCAAGCTGCTTCAAATCCAACGGACTGAATTTGCGTTGAAGCATTCCAGTTGTCGCCCGCGTTCAGGGTCATCCCACCATACACATCGTTCCCAACATACTCCCCACTTCCAGATGTCGAAAAATCAAAAAAGGACATTGAGAAGGTGAAGTCTTGCACCGGTGTTAAGGAAAACTCAACCATTGGTACAGTCTCTTTACTTCGCAAGTCGATGTTCGTTTCAAAATCAACCTTGCTCCCACCATCTTCGATGGTACCACCAAGCCTAGGCAACCAAACGCCCCCTCGAATGAGGGCTGGTGAATCGACAGGCTGTGTGTCTTGGATTGAGAGGCAAGTTAAAAGACAGATAATTTCAAACATCGTTTTCTCCCGCAACAACGTGTACTTTTCCGCAACCAGAGGTTATATCTCCAAGAATAACCGGCGATTCACCAAGGCCCTTAAGGTGTGAAACTATTGATTCCGCAAAGGCTGGTCGAACTATTAAAACAAACCCGATGCCCATGTTAAAGACGCGGTACATTTCTTGCGTTTCTATGTTGCCGTGGTGCTGTAAAAAACCAAACACCTTTGGTGTTTCCCAGCGATCCAGATAAATTGTTGCGTCGACGGAATCGCAAAGCGAGCGGCAGAGGTTTCCAGCTATGCCACCACCAGTTATGTGTGCCATGCCAGAAACAACTTTTTTAACTTTATATTGTTTAAGCAATTTGACAATAGGTTCGACGTAAATTCTTGTGGGCTCAAGGAGAACCTGCCCCAATGTCTGTTTGGCATCAAGCTCGGGATACACGTTTTGTAAATCTAATTCTGCAATAGCAGCACGAGCAAGCGTAAAACCGTTTGAGTGCACGCCGCTTGAAGGAAGCCCAATGACAACATCGCCAGCCTCTACCCTGCTTGGATCAATTGCTCGGTCAAGTTCAACTACGCCAACGGCAAAACCCGCGATATCAAAGTCGCCCTTGGCGTAAATGTCCGGCATCTCTGCACATTCGCCACCAATTAGTGCGCAATTTGAAATTTCACACCCTCTTGCGACACCGGAAACAATCGCCGCTGTCGTTTCAGGATCTTGCGAATGAAGACCAAGGTAATCCAAGAAAATAAGAGGTTCTGCGCCCTGTACTATCATGTCATTGACATTCATTGCTACGCAATCGATACCAACACTGTCGTAAATACCAAGTTCGCAAGCAAGTTTTACTTTTGTTCCAACCCCATCGGTGCAAGCAACAAGGACGGGGTCTTTGTAATTACGTTTAAACAATCGTTCGTTAAAATCGAGCCGGAACATACCAGCGAACCCCCCGTGTTCCCCAAGAACACGTGGACCATGTGTCCGCTTCATCATCGTTTGTATCAAACCAACAAGCCGGTCTCCCGCCTCTATATCTACTCCGGAATCAGCATACGTCAAAGGTTTTTTTGTTGGGGAAGCCATACGGTAAGTGTAGTTATCTTGGACACTTGACGGTATCCTGTACTGGTCCTAAATGGAGTAAAGCATGTCAATTCTTGTAAACAATTCAACAAAACTTATCTGCCAAGGCATAACTGGTTCCTCAGGAGCCTTCCACACCGCAGGGTGCCTTGCGTATGGCACCAACGTTGTTGGAGGGGTTACTCCCGGCAAGGGCGGGCAAAAAGATGCAAACGGACTTCCAGTTTTTAACACCGTCGCGGAGGCGGTTCGGAAAACAGGTGCAAATGCGACAATGATCTTTGTGCCACCACCATTTGCTGCAGATTCTATTTTGGAAGCTGCGGACGCTGGTATCGAACTCATTTGTGCAATTACAGAGGGTATTCCGGTTTCTGACATGATGCGGGTCAAAGCCTCTCTTGAGAAGTATCCAAACACCGTACTCATTGGCCCAAACTGCCCTGGAATAATCACCCCAGGCAAAAAAGTTTCTGGCGATGGGGCGAACGCCACGTTCGAAGATGGCTGCAAAATTGGCATTATGCCTGGCTATATCCACACAGCGCCATGCGACGCGAGCAGTGGTAAAGGTGTTGGGATAATCAGCCGTTCGGGCACGCTGACCTACGAAGCGGTTTGGCAAACAAGCTCCCTTGGTCTCGGGCAAACCACCTGTATTGGAATTGGGGGTGACCCCATAAAAGGAGCCAACTTTATCGACTTACTTGCTCGGTTTGAATCCGACGATGAAACGGATGGCGTTGTGATGATTGGCGAAATTGGCGGTAGCGATGAAACGCAAGCAGGAAAATGGATTAAAGAAAACATGACCAAACCAGTTGTTGCATTCATTGCGGGCATAACAGCTCCAAGAGGGAAACGAATGGGACACGCGGGTGCGATTATTGGCGGCGAAGACGACACAGCGCAAGCAAAGATTGAATCTCTTCGAAACTCTGGTTTAACAGTTTCAGATAGCCCAGCCGGAATCGGCGAAGCGATGGCAGAGGCGCTGGGTTTAGTCGCTGTAGCTAAATAAAGGGTATGCTGCCCTACACGAATCCCAAGGAGGGGAATATACGTGCAAACTATTAAGGAACGATACGAATCAGTACAACAACGAATAGCCGCCGCAGCGGCAAGGTCGGGTAGAGATGCTGCGAACATTCACATGGTCGCAGTTACGAAACATGCGTCTGTGGACGAGGTGCGACAACTTGTCGACATAGGACACTCGGACTTTGGCGAGAATCGGTTACAACATTTTACGCAACTTGCTGC
>JACKQG010001770.1_pt1 | contig 29292 bp, 27 predicted proteins | sample 8237621 | NCBI WGS metagenome assembly JACKQG01 (sample SAMN15677084, study PRJNA649215) | marine metagenome | biome: marine; feature: Black Sea; material: saline water; isolation source: suspended particulate matter (SPM) from the Black Sea western gyre | collected 2013-06-09/2013-06-10 | depth... | reverse complement strand
TGGTCATCGTCTCGCCGCTGCTGACCAAGCTTGCAGTGGACGCCGGCACGGACCGACGGCGTCCGGTCCTCAGTCGTCTGTACGCGCTGGGAACACTCGGTTCTATCGCTGGCACGTTGTCTGCGGGATATCTGTTTATTTCCTGGATTGGTTCGACCGGAACGATTATTACCGTTGCTGCCGTGTACGCCATTCTGGGGCTGGCCTTTGCCATTTCCGATAGCTTGCGTGCCCTGTTTCTGGTTCTGCTGGTTGCCTGCGGGACAAGCCTTGGATGGTGGGGCCAGAAAGTTCAGGCTTTTACGACGCCGTGTAATATCGAAAGCGATTATTTTTGTATTAGGGTGGCTGATTACAGTGATCAAACCGGACGCCCCAGCGCCCTGATGGCGCTTGATCATCTGGTTCATTCCATTAATGACCGTGATGATCCCGGGCTTTTGTATAGCCCGTATATTCATGCCGTTGATGAACTGGCAAAATTCCGTTTCAAGGACAAACCGAAAACTTTTTCGCCGCGCGCCTTCTTTATCGGCGGCGGGGGCTATTCCCTGCCCCGCGCCTGGGCCCATGACTACCAAGACGCAGACCTTATTGTTGCTGAAATCGACCCGCAGGTTACCCGGGCGGCGGAACAAAATCTGTGGCTCGACAGACAGGCTCCGGGGCTTACAATTCATCATCGCGACGCCCGCGCCTTGCTGCAATCATTACCCGAAGATCAAACCTTCGATTTGATCTTTGGCGATGCTTTTCATGATATTTCAATTCCTTCGCACCTTGTCACCCGCGAGTTTCATGAGCAGATCGCCAAGCGTTTAGGCAAAGATGGCATCTACGCTGTAAATGTTGTCGATTCCGGTGCCCAGCCGAGATTCTTGTTCGCCCTGATCAAGACATTGAAATTGGACTTTTCATCGGTCGAGGCATGGATTGAGCGTGAAGAAACAGGAAACCCAGGGCGCGTCACGTTCATGGTTATCGCCTCTCAAACGCCAACGCTGCAAAACACCCTGACATCAAAGCGGGGACCCGGGCGTAGCTGGCAGCGTTGGTTGACCAGAAATCTTGAAGAGCGGATCGCCAAGGCTGCAGCCCCCGTCTTGACTGACGATTATGCCCCGGTCGACCGTTTAATGTCGCGTTTGTTACTGCAACCCGATTGAATGCGTCAATTATCCCGTTTGTCTTCCACATTCTATTGACATGGACAGCGTATTAGATTTATCTAATGTTCATGAGCAGACTCGCCCACCAGCAAACTGCAAGTACGGAAATGGCTGGCCATATTGAAGCCAGCGCCTTGATGAAGGCGATGAGCAACGAGGCGCGGCTGATGATCCTGTGCCGCCTGTTTGAGGATGAAAAATCCGTCAGCGAGCTTGAACAGATGATCGGACTCAGCCAATCGGCCATATCCCAGCATCTGGCCGTTCTGCGTGATAACAATCTGGTCAACACGAAAAGGGAGGGCCAGTCGATCAAATACTCCCTCGCCGGAGCCAAGCCAAGGGCGATCATTGAAGTCTTGCACCGGCTCTACGCCAAATGCCCCTAATAAAAACACGACATTCTATTGACAACTGCCCTGCTGTTAATTAGAAGCATCTAATCTTTGCCGCAAAAGCAAAGAAATCCCTTTAACAGGAATGTTTCCGGCTTGCCAAATCGTATGGACAGCATTGATAGCCCTTCTTTCAACGCTTCAAAAATTGATGCAGTTTTCTGCTGCCTGTGCTCTTGCGCTAACGGGCTTTGGGACTGAAGCCTGAACCATGCAAATTTACCTCCCCATTGCTGAAATTTCGGTCAACATATTCTTGATCCTGGGCATGGGGGGAGCCGTTGGTTTCCTGTCGGGTGTTTTCGGTGTTGGTGGGGGTTTCCTGATGACGCCCCTTTTGATCTTTATCGGCATCCCGCCTGCTGTTGCCGTTGCTACCGAAGCCAACCAGATTGTTGCTTCGTCGGTTTCAGGCGTGCTCGCCCACTGGAAACGCGGCAATGTTGATTTCAAAATGGGCTTCGCCTTGCTGTTCGGCGGTGTCATTGGCTCATCCCTTGGCGTTCTTTTGTTTGCATTTCTACGTGATCTGGGCCAACTCGATCTGGTCATCAAGCTATCCTACGTGGCCTTCCTGGGCATTATTGGCAGCCTGATGTTGGTCGAGAGCCTCAACACCATACGCCGTTCCAGGCACCAGACTGTGCCTAAGAAAAAATCCCACAACTGGATGCACGGCCTGCCTTTCAAAATGCGCTTTCGCCGTTCGCGCCTGTATATCAGCGTCCTGCTGCCTATTTCAATTGGCGTTCTTGTCGGTCTGCTGGCGGCGATCATGGGCGTCGGTGGCGGTTTCGTCATGGTGCCCGCGATGATTTACCTGCTTGGCATGCCAACGGCGGTGGTTGTCGGGACGTCCCTGTTTCAGATCATTTTTGTAACCGCCAACGTCACTGTCCTTCAGGCCGTCAATACCCAGACCGTTGATGTGGTGCTGGCCTTGCTACTGCTCACGGGCGGTGTCCTTGGTGCACAGGTCGGTGCCAGGGTCGGGGTCAAGCTAAAAGGCGAGCAATTACGTGGCCTGCTGGCGCTGATGGTGCTGACGGTCTGTATCAAGATCGGTTACGACCTGATGGTTACGCCGGCAGAACTGTTCGCACTTGGGACGGCGGGTCACTGATCATGAATAAAATCTACACCCTCATCATCGCCCTGACGATCCTGACAAGCGCCCTGCCCGCTGCGGCACGAGAACTGGCCGTCGATCTGTCCGAAACGGTACTGCCAATCACCGCCAGTTTTGACGGCTCGGATCTGTTGTTGTTCGGGGTGGCCGATCCGGATGCGGATATTGTCGTTATCGTACGTGGGCCAATGCACGACCAATTGGTCAGGCGTAAGCAGAGATCCTTTGGCGTCTGGGCAAACGGCCCCGAAATGACGTTCCAGAACGTACCCTCCTATTACTTCATGGCGTCAAACCGGCCAATCAACGAATTTGTTTCCCATGAAATTGCCCGTGAACGCCAGATCGGCTACCAGGATATGATCCTGACACCGAAAAAAGGCGTAACCCCGGTGGGAATTGATGAAAGCGCCTTCGACGACTACCGAAACGCCATGATCCGGATCAAGCAGGACGAAGGCTTGTACAAGAAAAAAACCGGCAACGTTCACTTTATTGGCAATAAACTTTTCCGCACCAAATTGACGTTTCCCAACAACATTCCTGTTGGCAGTTACGCAGTTGATGTATTCGTCTTCCGCGATGGTCGAATTGCCGATGAAAAGACAACAATCCTTGGGGTCCAAAAAATTGGCGTCGAGGCGGAAGTTTATGATTTTGCCCATCGCCACGCCCTTCCCTACGGGGTCCTTGCAATCCTTCTGGCAGCAATGGCAGGATGGTTAGCAAATATCCTGTTCCGCAAAGGTTAGATATGAACGAAGAGAAAGAATTTACCTTCCTGTGCGTTGTCGATGAGAGTGAAGAGCTGTCACAGGCACTGCGGTTCTCATGCGCGCGGGCCAAGCGAGTCGGCGGGCGGGTGTCGCTGCTCTATGTGATCGAACCGGCCGAATTCCAGCACTGGGCGACAGTAGGCGATTTGATGCGCGAGGAAAGACGCCAGGAAGCTGAAGAACTGTTGAGCGTCATTTCCGCCATCGTCCAGAAGCGTACTGGAAAAATGCCGCTGGTTTATATCCGCGAAGGTATCTTACATGAACAGCTGATGGAATTAATCGAAGAAGAACTGGATATATCTCTGCTGGTTCTGGGTGCGGCTACCGGATCTGACGGACCGGGCCCGCTTGTCTCGTACCTGGTGCAAAAGATGGCCGGTCGTTTGAGAATTCCCGTTACCGTGGTTCCCGGTAGCCTCAGCGACGAGGAAATTGACGCCATTACCTAGAGCATGTCCGGGTTATCTGCGACCGCTGGGCGCGCTATCTGACCACCATCACCGACGTAAAGGCTTCCTGCAGGACCTTAAACGCCACGCTTCCCATAAAAAAGCGCTTCAGCCCTTTCTTGGAACTGTCCGATACCACGATCACCGAGTAATCGGGACCGGCCTCGATGATTTCATCGACCGGGTTTCCGACACACGTGAGCGTGTTCTCGACATCAATCTCCATCTCTTCCAGTACCTTGCGGGCGGCCTCGACATTGGCTTTCGCCTCGCCTTCACTTTCCACGTCCAGGGCCACAGATATTAATGAAACCGGACATTCGCAACGGCTTGCCAGATAGGCGTCCTTGCGCACGGTGTCCATGGCTTTTTCAGAACCGTCTGTGCAAATCAGATGGCCATGGCCGACGTCGATGCCACGCGCCACCAGTACGGAACACGGGGCGTGTATAGCGACTTTTTCAGCCACCGCAGGGTCCCACATGCTTTTGACCATTCCGCGCCAACGCCCGGACGCGCCAAGGATGATGATGTCGTATGGGCCCAGTTCCCATTGCTCCAGAATGCCGGTGGCGATATCAGTGGCGACTTTAAGCTTGAGGACGATGACCTTGCCATCATCGTTGATGTATTCAATCTTATTGTCACCCAGGGGATCGCCTTCAACACCTGAATGGTAAGAATGCTCGCGCCAGTTTTCGTCGGCGATGCCCATTTCTTTGAGGATATCAAAGCCTTTTTTAAGATATTTGATACCTGGAAGTTCCAACCCCCAGTCGAGCATATTTTCGCGCGCCACACGCACCTGCAGGCCGCCTGAACGCAAGCCCTGGTCAATAGGACGCACATACAGCAGGACAATATCCGCATCGACCCCGCTACCCAGTTTGGCAGCGTAGCGCATGCTTTGGTAAGACTCATCGGAACCATCAATGCAGACAAGAATCCTGAAGCGGTCTTCCCGTGATTCCTGTTCGGTCATCGTCTCGTTGATTTCGGTCATGACCTAAACTCCCAATAAGGGCCAATACACGGAGGCCGCCACAAGCATGATGATGGTCGAGATCACAACCATTTTCCACCCCACAATCAAAAAATCCGTCGTTTTCAGATAACCCGACGCATAAACAATCGTACAGGCAGGCGTACCAACCACAGTCAAATAGGCAAAGGAGGAGGAAATAGCGGTGATAAAACCGATAACAATAGGACTTTCCTCAGCCGCGACCGCTATCTTCAGAACGATGGGACCCAGAACCGCCACGGCTGCTCCATTTGACATGGTGTTGGTGACCAGGGTCGTCAATGCTGAAACCGACGTCCACAAGCCAAACCCCTGGTCGGCCCCAAATGGCACCAACAGGTCAAGAAAGTGTTCGGCTACCCAAAGGGCTGCCCCGGAAATTTTCATTTCAACGCCAAGCGAGATCGCCGCCGCGTAAAGCAGGACTACGCCCCAGTTGACACCGGAATTGATGTCATCCCAACGCACCAGACCGGCAATCAGGAAGGCGGCGGCGCCAAGAATGGCGACAGTGCCCATGCCGATATCGCTGGAAACGGTGACCCAACCGACAAGCACCATGAAGAACAGGAAAATCGACATCCAGTCACCACGTTTCATGGCCCCTTCGGCCTCCACCTGGGCCCGCAACTTGACAACGGCGCGCGACAAATCCTTGTATTCGGGCTTGAAAGTCATAAACAGGATCAGCGTCACGAACGGTAACTGCAGCAGGAACATTGGATAGGCGAAGGTCATCCACTTAATGTAGTCGACGATAAAATGGTAACTTTCAGGGTCGGTGGGATTGAAGAAGAATTCCTTCCAGTAGCCAATCATAATGGCGTTCCTGGCACCGCCGGAAGGTGTTCCGATACCGGCGATTGACGCACCATAAGCAATAGAAAACAGCAGCACTGCAGCCAGATTTCTAACTTTCCTTGGATCATCGGATGTCAGGGTGATCAGGGTGATGCCAACCGGCAGCATCATCGCCGCCACCGTGTGTTCACCAATAAAGGATGCCAGCAAACCTGAGGTTACGGAAATACCGAAGCAGATATTTGATGTTTTGGTGCCGGTGATGCGGACCAGCCACCAGGCGATACGTTTGTCGAGTTTTTGTTTAACCACGGCGACTGCCAGCATCAGTGAGCCCATAATAAACAGCACGGAATCCGTCATCAGGCTTTTGGCGACATCTGTCGAGTCCATCCCCAGCAACAGCACCTGGGCGCAGATGATCATCAGTGCCACCGTCGGCAGCGGTACCGGTTCGGTGACAAACAGGATGGTCGCCACCACAGACATGGTCAGCACCACCAGCCCATCATGATTCAAACCTTCAGGAAGCGGCATATACAGCATCAACGCGCCGACCATCATGGCGATGAAAAACCACTTTTTATCCCAAAAGTAGACAAGATTTAGCTGGGTACCGACCACAACCACACCATGGCGAAGTTGGGCGGAGGAAAACCCCGTCGAATGTCTTAACTGACGGAGTTTTATAAGTTTCTGGGACGTATCCCTTGAAAACCGCGGGCGAAACAAAATAATTTTCCAAAATCCATGGAATGAGCAATTTTCGAATATAAGTTATATTTGATATAGCCTTTAACTTCAACACTATGCACCGGAAAGAGCCTCAAGAAAAAGATCGCCATACTTTTCAAGTTTGCTCGGGCCAACGCCGCTGACAGCCAGCATCTCTTCACGGGTTGAAGGATGTTTGGCTACCATGTCGATCAATGTGGCATCAGAAAAGACAACAAAGGCGGGAACATTGTTTTTCCTGGCAAGCTTGAGACGCAACGCCTTGATTTCGGAAAACACACCAGCATCCTGATCAGAGAACGCCTGCGCGGTCTTGCTTCGCGATGGCCTGGAGCTTTTCAACGGAGTCTCGCTGATCTCCTTGTACAGAAACGGCTCGTTGTCCTCCATCACGGTTTGTCCCCGCGCCGTGATTTCCAGGCGGCCATATTTCTCGACATTGATCAAAAGATAACCACCGGCAACGGCCTGACGCATAAAGCCCTGCCAATACTTTTTTGAATAGTCCTGCCCGGTTCCGTATGAAGTCAGCCGGTTATGGCCTTTGTCACGAATTTTCTGATTGTCGGCCCCACGCAGCACATCATTGATATGGCCGGCACCAAAATACTGTCCGGTCTGAATGATCGCCGCCATCATCAGGCGGGCTTGTGCCGTGCCGTCAATAACCGATGGCGGGTTCAGGCAGTTATCACAATTGCCGCACGGCTCAATCGTTTCATCAAAATAGGAAAGCAAAGCGCCGCGGCGGCAAGCGGTGGCATCACAGTAAGCCATCAGAGCGTCCAGCCTTTTGTGTTCACGCAGCTTGTGAACTTCATCCCCGCCGTCTTCGCTTATGAACAGACGGCGCATCCGAATATCATCAAGACCGAACAACATCAGGGTTTCGGCGTGCTCTCCATCGCGACCGGCACGACCGATTTCCTGATAATAGGCCTCAAGGCTGCCCGGCAGGTTGAGGTGGCAGACATAACGGATGTCGGATTTGTCGATGCCCATGCCGAAGGCGATGGTGGCGACCATCACAGTCCCCTCCTCGCTCATAAAACGATCCTGATTAATTTTACGAACCTGCGAATCCAATCCGGCATGATAAGGCAACGCTGAAATGTTGGTGTCGTTCAGATATGCCGTCACTTCCTCAGTAAATTTTCGCGACAGGCAGTAGACAATCCCCGACTGGCCTGTCTTATCCTCAAGAAACGTCGATAATTGAGCTTTCCAGTTTGTCTTTTCGGCCACACCAAGGCGCAAGTTCGGTCGGTCAAAGCCATGGACGATGATACGGCCATTATTGCGAAACAGCTTGGCCGCAATGTCCTCACGCGTTGCCCTGTCGGCGGTCGCGGTGAAGGCGGCAAAAGTCGCCCCCGGAAACAAATCGCCAAGTCTTGCAAGCTGGTCGTATTCCGGCCTGAAGCTTACCCCCCATTTGGAAATGCAGTGGGCCTCGTCAATAACGAACATGAAAATCGTCAGCTTTGCCAGTGCCGTCAACATGCGTTCGGTCATCAATCTTTCCGGCGACAGGTATAACAGCCGACAATCGCCGCTCTTTACACGCAACCAGGACGCCACCTGGTCTTCACGGGAAAGCCCTGAATGAATACATGCTGCCGGGACACCGTTATCCCTAAGACCGGCAACCTGATCATCCATCAGCGCCACCAGCGGCGAGACAATGACCGTCAGGTGTTCAGACAACATCGCCGGAACCTGAAAGCACATGGACTTACCCGCCCCGGTGGGCATAACAGCAAGCGTACTTTGCCCGGCCATCAGGTGATCAATAATTTCCTTCTGACCGGGGCGAAACTCATCGAACCCGAATATGCCTTGCAGGACGTCTTCGGGTGCATTCATGGCTTACAGAGCATTGCGCAAAGCACCAATGGTCGCTTTGTAGTCGTCACCTTTGAAGACAGCGCTACCGGCGACGACGGCATTTGCGCCAGCGTCAACGACGGACTTGATGGTTCCTGAATTAACCCCGCCATCGACCATCAGGTCTATGGGCCTGTCGCCAGCCATCGCTTTGATTCTGCTGATTTTGTCGAGCTGGGATGTGAGGAAACTCTGGCCACCGAAGCCGGGATTAACGGACATCACCAAAACCATATCAAGTTGATCAATAACGTATTCGAGGGCCGATTCAGGAGTCGACGGGTTAAGCGATACACCGCACTTTTTGCCGAGCCCCTTGATCACCTGCAGGCTGCGGTCCAGGTGCTTGTCAGCCTCTGCATGGACGGTGATGATATCGGCCCCGGCGGCGGCGTATTCTTCAAGATAGACTTGCGCAGGGTCAATCATCAGGTGGACGTCGAAGGGCTTATCGGTCCACGAGCGAATACATTTGATAATCGGTGGGCCAAACGTCAGGTTTGGTACGAAGTGGCCGTCCATGACATCAATGTGGATGTAATCACATCCAGCTTCATCAATGGCTTTGACTTCTTCCCCTAAGCGGGCGAAGTCGGCGGACAGGATACTGGGAGCGATTTTGACGGTCATGATTTTTTCCTTCGGATCCTAGTTTCTCTAGTTGGTAAAGGTTTTGGCTATTTGGTTAAAGACATAAACAGTTGCGGTAATTTTTCAGGCAGCCGTTCGACCCGGTCAATAACCGTGTAACGCTGGCCAAAAATATCCTGAACATATGCGTCGGCCTGTGGGTCAAGATTGATGCAGTAGGTGTAAATGCCCTGCTGATCAAGTTCCTGAACCGCTTTATGGGAATCTTCAATGAGCAGGCGATCGTCATCGACATCGATATCGGAAGGCTCGCCATCAGTCAAAACCAGCAACAGTTTTTTGTCAGCCTGACGGGTACCCAGATAATGCGCGCCGTGACGCAAGGCAGTTCCCATGCGGGTGGAGTAACCGGCTTCCATGGCAGCCAGACGGCCTTTGACATCATCGTTCCAGTTTTCGCTAAATCCCTTAATATGCTGATAGCGCACCTGATGACGGGTATTGGACGAAAAACCGGCGATGGCGAAATTGTCACCCAGACTTTCAATAGCCCATCCCAGCAAAGCGACAGCTTCCTGGCTGAGTTCCAGAATGCTCTGGCTGCAACCTTCAGGAATCTGGCCGACCGACTCTGAAAGATCGATCAGCAGCATAACGGCAATATCGCGACCATCATGGCGATGGCTCATGTTGATGCGTGGGTCAGGCGTCGCCCCGGATTTGTAATCAATCAGGGAACGAATGGCGACATCGAGATCAAGCTCACTGCCTTCTTCCTGATAGCGAATACGCACATATTGTTGTGGCTTCAAAAGATCGAGCATTTTCTTTAGGCGCTTGGCAAGCGAGGCGTGTTTTTCAAGCAGCCCGTCAATCAGATTGCTGTCGCCCGCTGGATGCAGGCTTTCATACAAACTGACCCAATCCGGCCTGTAGGTTTTGGTCGTGTAATCCCATTCCGGATAATGGCGCGGGGGCAGGCCCTGCTCTTCTTCGGCTTCATCTGAAGAATCACTTTCGTGCTCATCAAACATTTCCTCTTCATCGCCAAGCTCGAAAAATTTCCACATGTGTCGATTGTCATCACGGTAATCAACTTCCGTATCGGTGAAATACATGTCGGCAGACTGATCGGATTGTAATCTTGTGCGGGCGATGAACTTGATCGCCAACAGCGATACTTTCTGGGTCGATGCATCCCCGTCTTTCAGCATGTCGTAAAAGCGCTCAACAAATTCGCAGACGTCCGCATTGTCGTAACCGTGATCCGGGTCGAGAATGGCATAGGACAGCATCGCCATACGGTGACGAATACAGGACTCCCTGTCCGGGTCACAGTCGCCTTCAATGGGCCTTGGATGCAGGGCCTTGAACAGATGTCTTAAGCCCGGGAATTCCCGTATCGCCAGTGCCTCGACGCGACAGTCCTCAAGCACCTCGACTGCGTAACGTTGAAACGGGCTGAAGTTGTCGGCAAAAATCGCCTCGGACCATCTGTGGTGTGCGGCGATATGGGCAAGCAAGGCCCGGTACCGGTCAATGCCGTTGACCTCATTGATTGCGTCATAGACATCCGGTACCCGAATACCCAGTTCATCGAAATAAGGCCGGGGTTTGCGCAACTCGTCGAAACCGGTGGAGTACGGAACAAAGTGGGTTTTCTCATCCCACAACGCCCTCATATATAAATCAAGATTGCGTTCATGATCGGCAAACAGGGTGCCGTGACGTTCGCGCTGCAAGACGGCCCGAGCGTCGGCCGATTGCAGGGAAAAGTAATCCTGCTGGCGTTCGGGATGATTGCCATAAGCGCGGATACCGTAATCGATCCAGTTGTTCAATCCGATCAGCGACAGCTGGCCCAGCAAATATGGCATCTGGTTTAACAGGGTCGGCAAGGCCGGGCTGGGAATGGTGTCGTGATGGCCGTGAATGGATCCGGTCGAACGGTCCATCATGTCGAGGATGATATCGATATAGCGGCACAAATGCTCGAGCGACCCCAGCCGCCGGGCGGCCTCGGCAATGGTATTGAGAAAAGGCGGAATCGCCTTGCCATTGGGTGTTCGGGAAATCGTCCAGACAGTCTCTGACACCAGCGACAGCACACCCTCCCCCACCTTCGCCGCGACTTCGGGCATTTCCTCCAGATATACCAGGACCGGTTCGACCCCGCGTCCGATACCACCGATCAACGAGCCGCCGGACAGATAATCCTTGCACCCGCGATCGCTTAAATTTGCGCAGGCATTTTCCATACAGGCGGCGAAGACATCATCCAGTTCGCTAAAACTGCAAGACAACTGATCCCGGTATTTTGCGAGTGCGTCTTCGCTGATACGCATCTGATGTCCTTTGCTAGTACCCACTATCATAAAAAGGCGAACCTGCGGGCGACCTTACAAGCCCATTCGACAAGGAGCAGTGTCCGCCGTGATGCTGTTCGATGGGCTTGTAGGGTCGTCATACGTATCGTCCTTTTATGATAGGGGGTACTATGTAAAGACGGCGTCGATGGCGTGGTTCAGGGTTGAACGGATATCCACATCATCCGTAATCGGTTCAACCAGCGCCATACGGCAAGCAGCGATCGGGTTAATGTCCCTGTCGATAAGACGCGCCGCATAGACCAGCAAGCGGGTCGAAATGCCCTCATCCAGACCGTGACCTTTGAGGTTCCTGGCGGCTGCGCCGACCTGAACCAGTTTGGCGGCGAGGCCTTTATCACAGCCGGTTTCGGTGGCAATGATATGGGCTTCAAGATCAGGTGAGGCATATTCGAAAGACAGGGCTGAAAAGCGCTGTTTGGTCGATTGTTTCAGGTCTTTCATCAGGCTCTGGTAGCCAGGATTATACGAGATCACCAGTTGGAAGTCCGCATGGGCCTTGATCAACTCACCCTTCTTGTCCAGGGGCAGTTCGCGGCGGTGATCGGTCAACGGGTGTATGACAACGGTGGTGTCCTGACGCGCCTCGACCACTTCATCGAGATAACATATTGCGCCATGACGGGCCGCGACGGTCAGTGGTCCGTCGAGCCAACGGGTTCCATCGGCGTCGAGAAGATATCGACCGACAAGATCAGAAGCCGTCATATCTTCATTACAGGCAACCGTAATCAGTGGCTTGCCCAGTTTCCACGCCATGTATTCGATGAAGCGCGACTTGCCGCTTCCCGTCGGGCCCTTGATCATCACTGGCAGACGTTCATCATAGGCTGCCTGGTAAAGGGAAACCTCATCACCGATGGACTGATAGAAGGGTTCATCGGAAATGATGTATTGATCAATAGGGTTTATCTGCTTGCTCATTTTGATGACCAATTTTCTTGTTGAAGGAAAAAGACCGGAGCCCCCCAGCTCCGGCCTTTCTCACTTGAGCGTTCTTACTTGTGGACGCCCAGTTTGTCCCGCCAACCGGGGAAGATTTGATCGGCATCGCCCGGGAAGCTTTCGAAGGCGCGAGCGAACTCTTTATGCTCTTTCGCCCATTCGATCGGGTCGGCGCCAGCCATCCAGCATTCGTAAGCCTGACGCAGGGAAATTGCGCCAGCTGCCGGGCTGTCGATGTGACCGTAGGAGCCGCCACCAGAGGTGTTGATGACGTTGCCGTGGCCCAGGTTTTCGAAGAATCCGGGCAGACGCAGGGCATTCATGCCACCGGAAATGATCGGCGTTGTCGGCTTCATCCCGTGCCATTCCTGATGGTAAAACGGTCCATCGGCGCTGTCGCGTTCGATCATGTAGGCAATGATGCGGTCGTCCTGTTCGCCTTCCATCTTGCCATAACCCATGGTGCCAACGTGAATACCCGAAGCACCCTGAAGGCGTGACATCTTGGCCAACACGAAGGCGGTATAGCCGCGCTTCGCCGAAGGTGATGTAACCGCACCGTGACCGGCACGGTGATAGTGAAGATACTGACCGGCGAAATTACGCCGCGCCGTTGTCACCATGCCCGGGCCGCCGACATATCCATCAACAAGGAAGGCTACCTTGTCGGCGTCTGGACCAAAGGTTTCCAGGACGAATTCGCCGCGGGCGATCATTTCGTGATGATCGTCTGCGGTGATGTTGGCAGAGAACAATTTAGCTTCGCCGGTTTCGTCCATAGCCCGCTTCATTGAGTCATAGACCAACGGCATGACTTCCTTCATCGGGGCGAATACCTGATTGCCCTGTGGTTCGTCATTCTTGATGAAATCACCGCCCAGCCAAAATTGATAAGCCGCTTCGGCAAACGGTTGCGGGCGCAGGCCCAGCTTCGGCTTGATGATGGTGCCAGCGATATAACCGCCATTTTCCAACGGCCGGCCAAGAACCCGCCACATGTCGGAAATATCCTTGGACGGGCCGTCGAACAACTGAACCACCCGCGGCGGCACCCAGAAGTCATGAATTTTGGCGTATTCGATATCGCCCATGCCCTGGTTGTTGCCGATAACCAGAGTCAGGAAAGACACGATCATCATGCGCCCGTCAGTGATGTTGCGGTCAAACAGGTCAACCGGATAGGCGATCTTCATGATCTCCTTGGCTTCGTCAATTTCGTAGACCAGCGCATCAACACCTTTGGTGAAATCGTCGGTGGTGCTGACTTCGACATTGGTGCCGGTCGAGCTTTCAGCGGCGAAGTGGGCGGCGGCTTCCAAATAGCCATAACCCGATTTCTGCTTCATGATGTAAGCAACCAGAATGTGCTTACCTTCCTTGATCAGATCGCCTTCATTGAGACTAAGATCTGCGTAACGTCCTGATTGATCCATTTTTATTGGTCCTTTTACTTTCTTAACAGTGGTGTCTTAATTGACTTTCGGGTCAAGCTCACCGGATTCATAACGTGCAAACATTATTTCCAGGGATTGTGGCTTGATCTTTTCTGCGTTTCCGGCGGTGCCGAAAGATTCGTAACGTGCCTTACAAATTTCGGTCATGCCCTTGGTGGCTTCGGCAAGGAACTTGCGCGGGTCGAAATTCGATTTGTTGCCATCAAGATGACGGCGGATGGAACCGGTCGAGGCCATGCGCAGATCGGTATCGATATTGACCTTGCGAACGCCGTGCTTGATCCCTTCGACGACTTCCTCAACGGGAACGCCGTAGGTTTCGCCCATCTCGCCACCGAATTCGTTGATGATTTTCAACCATTCCTGCGGTACGGCACTTGAGCCATGCATGACCAGATGGGTGTTGGGGATACGGGCATGGATTTCCTTGACCCGGTCGATGGCGAGAATGTCGCCGGTCGGCGGGCGGGTGAATTTGTATGCGCCGTGGCTGGTGCCAATGGCGATTGCCAGGGCATCAACGTGGGTTTTGGATACAAAGTCTGCGGCTTCATTCGGATCAGTCAAAAGCTGATCCATCTCAAGCTTGCCTTCGGCACCGACACCGTCTTCGGCTTCCCCCTCGCCGGTTTCAAGGCTGCCCAGGCAACCCAGTTCACCTTCAACCGAAACGCCGCAAGAGTGTGCCATTTCGACGACGGTGCGGGTGGTTTCCACATTGTATTCAAAGGACGATGGCGTCTTGCCATCGGCTTCCAGTGAACCGTCCATCATCACAGACGAAAAGCCCGATTGAATGGATCGCTGACAAACCGCAGGGGAAGTCCCGTGATCCTGATGCATACAAACCGGAATATGCGGATAGGCCTCGATGGCGGCCAGAATCAGATGGCGCAGGAAAGGCTCACCGGCATATTTACGAGCACCGGCGGAACCTTGCAGGATGACCGGGCTGCTGGTTGCGTCGGCCGCCTCCATGATCGCCTTGACCTGTTCCATGTTATTAACGTTAAACGCAGGCAGGCCGTAGCCGTTTTCCGCTGCGTGGTCGAGAAGCTGACGCATTGATACGAGAGCCATTTTTTTAGTCTCCTCTTAAAAATTTACTTTTTCAGCCGGGCTTTTGCTTCGGCGACAACATTATCGGCAGTGATGCCGAAGGATTTGTACAATTCGGGGGCCGGAGCGGAAGCACCAAAGCCGGTCATGCCGACAAAGCCGCCATTGGCGCCCAGATACCTGTCCCAACCAAAGCTGACTGCTGCTTCGATGCCAATGCGAACCGCTTTGGGGCCCAATACTTTTTCCCGATAAGCGGCGCTTTGGTCATCAAACAGTTCCCAGCACGGCATTGATACAACCGCCGTCGGCACACCATCCTTCTGCAACATATCGCGTGCAACCATGGCGATTTCAACTTCCGATCCGGTGGCAAGCAGGGTCACCTTGCGTTTGGCGTCGCCGCCTTTGGCTTCGGCCAGAATGTAGGCACCCTTGGCGCACATGTTGGCCTTCTTGTGGGTTTTGCGTTGCGGGGCCAGTCCCTGACGGGTCAGCACCATGCCCGAAGGTGTTTTTTGCGATTGCAGGGCGATCTGCCAGCATTCAGCCGTTTCAACCACATCACAGGGACGGAAGACGTTGAAGTTGGGCAAGGCCCGCAACATAGCCAGGGTTTCCACAGGCTGGTGGGTCGGGCCATCTTCGCCCAGACCGATAGAGTCATGGGTCAGTACATAAACAACCCGTTGTTCCATCAGGGCCGAAAGGCGCATCGCACCCTTCATGTAATCGGCAAAAACGGCGAAGGTGCCCGAATAGGGAATAAAGCCGCCATGCAGGGCCAGTCCGTTCATGACTGCGCCCATGGCGTGTTCACGCACACCATAATGAATGTAGCGACCCTTGAAGTTGCTGTTGGTGATCGAATCCGTTGACGGGGTTTTGGTGTTGACCGAGCCGGTCAGGTCGGCAGAGCCACCGATCATCGCCGGGATTGCCTCTGTCAGAACTTCCAGCACCTTACCTGATGACTGACGGGTCGCCAGTTTCGGCTGTTCCTTGGCCATCCGGGCTTTGAAGGCATCGAGTTTTTTCTCCCAGCCAGTTGGCAGCGTGCCCTTGGCGTCACGCTTGAAAGCGGCGGCATTCTTCATCTTTGAAGTCCGCTTTTCCCATTTCTTGCGCTCACCGGCACCGCGAGCGCAAACAGTGCGCCAGGCATCAAGAATGTCTTTGGGAATGACGAACGGCGCGTGCGGCCATTTCAATGCGGCCCGCATACCCGTGATTTCCTCATCGCCCAGGGGTGCCCCGTGGGTGGAATGACTACCGGCCTTGGTCGGTGCGCCGAAGCCAATGATCGTCTTGCAGGCGATCAGCGATGGCTTGCCCGACTTTTGCGCCTTGGCGATGGCCTTGTTAATGGCCTTGAGGTCGTGGCCGTCAATGGCCTGGGTGTCCCAGCCGGAAGCCTCGAAGCGTTTGCACTGATCGTCCGAGGTGGTCAGGTTGGTGTTGCCATCGATACAGATTTCATTGTCGTCCCACAACACGACCAGCTTGCCGAGTTTCAGGTGACCGGCCATGGAAATGGCTTCCTGACTGATCCCTTCCATCAAACAACCGTCACCAACGATGGTGTAGGTGAAATGGTCGACCGCCCGCTTACCATGACGTTCGGCCAACATTTTTTCGGCCAGCGCCATGCCGACTGCCGTGGTGATACCCTGACCGAGCGGCCCGGTCGTCGTTTCAACACCGTCAATATGACCGTACTCGGGATGACCCGCTGTCTTAGCACCCAACTGGCGGAAATTCTTGATGTCCTTGATGCCCACTTTGTATCCGGCGAGGTAGAGCAGCGAATACATCAACATGGAACCATGACCGGCAGACAACACGAAACGATCGCGGTCTTGCCAGTTCGATGCCTTGGGATCGAATTTCAAAAACTTGGTAAACAGCACCGTGGCGACATCGGCCATCCCCATGGGCATACCCGGATGCCCCGACTTTGCAGCCTGCACCGCATCAACGGAAAGAAATCGGATGGCATTGGCCATTTGGTTGTGGGTAGCGGTCATTTTTTTAAATTCTCCCTTTGGCGTTAAATATTAAATGGCGTGGTGGCCGAGAGCCGCCTTGACGACATGATAGGTAATCATCAATTGCGACAGGGCCAGTGGATGGCTAAGTGTTTGCTTGTTGCTTTCGTCCGTAAAAGTGCCGACGCTTTGTCTTAAGTGCTGGGCTTCTGGGATCAATTCCCACAGCAAATTTTCCATTGCGCTTGCCCGCTCATCATCAACATTGCCGGCGATTTCCAGGACATCGACAGGCTTGCCGTCAATATCGCGGGCCAATTCAAGGCGTAAGCCTTTTTTGGCTCCGGCTTCCAGAATCGGTGACAAATCCGGATGGGGCAATGTCGGGCGCAGGGTATGGCGAACATTCAAATGAGCGCCGGTTTCCTGGGTGCGCTCTTCAGGCGGATAGAAACTGACAACCATGTCGGCGAAAGTGCGTTGCGGTTGAACGAAATCTTCCCTGTCGGTGTTGCGTTTGGATAGGGATTTACTGACTTCGGCCTGGCTATAACCACGCTCCATACAGTCGCGACGGGTTTTCCATTTAATACGAAGATCTTCGTTGGGTTCGGTATAAACCTTGACGTCATAGGCATCGCGCATGGAACGGGTCGAATAACCAAGCAGCCCTTCCATGATGATGAATTCGCGGGGCTCAATGTACTCAGGCCTGTCGAGGGTTCCGGTGCTGTGATTGTAATGAGGCTTGAGGATCGGCTTGCCACTTTTAAGTTGCTGGACATGCTGCTCAAGAATATCGATGTAATTGCACTGGGGATTGAGGGCGGAAAGACCATTCCCCGCCCGTTCTGCACGGTCGAAACAGTGGTAATCGTCGGTACAGATAATGACGACCTTGTCAGGACCCAAAATATTGGCGATGCCGTCAGACAACGTCGTCTTGCCACTGGCTGAATCGCCGACGATGCCTAGAATAATCGGGCGATCTACATTCTTGAACGGCATCATTATTCCGAAATCTGGATTAAATAAAAGGTCCCTTTAGCATGGTGATCATGCTGGCTTTTAGGGCTATTGAGAACACCCCCTAGGGGGGTGGTAAAAACTCTTTCGGGTGGTTACCTACCCCCTACTTTGGGCCGGGTTAATAATCGGGTTTGTGGGCGCGCAGATAACAGGCGACAGCCTGGGCCCGGTTTTTGACGCTTAATTTGCCATACAGATTTTTCAAATGAAATTTCACGGTATTCAGGGAAATGCTCAGTTCACTGGCAATTTGAATGTTTGTATGGCCTTCAGAAAGGGCAATCAGCAATTCCTGTTCACGCCCCGTCAGCAGACCGAAAGGATCGTTGCCCGGTTTGCTCATATCCATAAACGGGAACACCATGCGACCTTCCGAAACAGCAAGAATGGTTTCGATCAGGCTTTCCAGGCTTTCACTTTTTTGGCAAAAACCGGCACCACCAAGCTGCATCACCTGACGGGGAACATCGGGCGCGGCATTTCCTGTGTAAACGATAATTCTGGGGGTCGGGGCAGAAACTTCAGCCATTTTTTTAAGGACGCCGCGGCCGTCAAGATAGGGCATATCCCAACCGATAATGCCGATATCAAACTTCATGCGCTCGATAGCTTCAAGGAAGCGCTCACCGTCAGCCGCCGTCGCAATCAGCGCAAAACGATCATCACCATCCAACAAGTTGGCAAGCCCCCCCTGTATCAAAGGCGACTTGTCAGCGACGACGATGTCGATGGTATTGCTATCGGGTGAAGTCATTCCCGCAATGCCCTGGTGTTGAAATTTTACGTTCACCGAACGGGTAGGCTCCCTACCCGTTATTTACATATCTGGCGCGGAGAATTTTTTCAACTCAATACTTACGGGTAGGTTGGATTTATCCGAACATATCGCGGAAATGTTCCTCTGCCCACTCGAAAGCCTTACGCCCTTTTGCCTCATCACGCTCGTTAATGGCGGTGTTTTCAAAATGCGCCCACTGGCCGCTCGCCTTATCGAAGCGATACTTGCCATCAACCATGATGGCCTCGGCGGGGGCAGTATTGACCATCGAATAGCAGAGCGTATGAGGGCTTTCCCAGGGGACGCTTTCTCCCCTGGCCCTGGCGGCGATCAGCCTGGCAAGGTAGACGCCTTCGGAACTGGCCGTGCCACCGCTTTTGGAAAACGGCATCGGTCGACAGTCTCCGGCGGCATAAACATGGGCGTCACCGACCGCATTATAGGTAATGGGATCAATGGCGGCTTCTTTCTGGGCGCTTTTCGGGTCCGCCAGGGCAAGCTGTTCGAGCAAACGTGCCCCGCGGATGCGCGGATAAATGGCGGCGTCATCGAAAATCACATCATCGAAGTCCGTCGACAGGGTGCGGGTCTCGGGGTCAACACTGGAGATCGTACTCGAGGGCATGTACTCGATGACGTCGCTGTAGAGTTCACTGAAGGCGGCAAGAAAACCTTCAGCCATAACCGCCGGTTGATCACGGGACTCCATCAGGACAATCTTGCCCTTGATATTTTCACGCTTGAAGACAGCGGCCATCAGGCAAGCCCGCTCGTAAGGAGTCGCCGAACAGCGGTAGATACCCGGCGGCGCGGTTAATACAAAGACACCGCCCTTGAAATTTTTGACTTTGTTATAAAGGGTCACGTGTTCGGAGGCTGATACAAAACCGGCCGGATAACGGGTTTTCAGCAGCTGTTCATGGGCCGGGTCGTCAACCCCAAAGGAGGCATAGTCGTAGTCGACCCCCGGACAAACCACCAGATCATCATAAGAGAGCCAGCCCTGGTCGGTGTAAATTTTCTTCGCCTCTCGGTCCAGGTCAATCAATGAGGCATTCAGATAAGCGTAGTTATGGTGGGCTGCGGCATCCAGATAGCTGAACGTGATCGCTTCAAGGTTAACCATCCCGGCCAGCCACAGGCCGCTTATCGGGTGGGAAACAAACAGCGCCCGGCGCTCAACCAAGACGACGTCAAGATCGGGTCCGTGGATTTTAAGGTATTTGGCGATGGTCAGTCCCGACCAACCGCCACCGACGACAACAACCCGGTGGCCTTGAGCCGCCGGCAGGTCGACTGCTCTGGTGACAATCGATGTCAGGGATGGCAATGAAGCTGACGCCCCCGCCGCCGTCTCAGCAATTCCCGTCACACCCACACCGGCCACGCCGGCCGCAGTCAGTTTTCCAAAATCACGCCGCGTCAGTTTCGCCATAATGCCTTCCACATAGATTAGGGTTCATTCCCTAACAGCAATACCCCTTGAGGAAGGCCTCTGCAAGTGACCAATATGCGCACGCCGACGCCTTTAAACATAAAAATAATGTAATAAAATTTTGTTCTAAACATTAGATAATGTTGTTTATAATAAAGCAGAGTCATTTTTTGGGGATATAAAATTACACCACAAAAAATATGATATTTTATGTTCTAAATCAATGTGTTATCAAAATACTCATTAGGGTTGGGCCTTCAGTTTTAGCTGGCCGAAGCCCTGAATATCAGATAATGAAGAAAACCGAATGGACCTATGTAGATGACGATAAAAAAACACCTGATTTGCCTCGTTCTATCATTTCTCTTCGCCGGGACAGCGCTGTCTTTCGGGCAAATCAATCAGGCCCATGCCGACCAGATTTCACTTATCCAGTTGGCGCAAACGGATGAACAACAGACACCACCTCCTAAAGAAGAGCTTGGTGAAGACGACTGCTAGACACTCACATTTTCGTATACTTCAACAGGGAGATCTAAATTGAAGAAATTACTGGCACTTGCCCTCGTGTTTGCCCTCGCCCCGATGCTGGCACAGGCTGAAAACGTTCGCATTACAGCGGAAATTATGTCCATCACCGCCAACACGGCCGATGGCAAGATTGAAATCAAACGCAATCAGGACAACGAAGCAACGATTAACCCGTCCTTCGCCAAGACGTCGCGCAAATGCCCGCCGTTTTGCATTCAGCCCATGGAAGTCGCACCCGGTGTTGCAACCGTTGGCGAGCTTGAAGTCGTCAAGTACCTCGAAGCGGGTGGCCTGATCATCGATGCCCGTACCGTTGAGTGGCACGTTCGTGGGACCATCCCCGGGGCCGTGAATATTCCTTTCACCCAGGTCGCCGACCGCCTGAACGAACTTGGATGCACCAAGGGCGCCAATTGGGACTGCGCCAATGCCAAGCAGGTTTTGTTGTTCTGCAACGGCTTGTGGTGTGGACAGTCCCCGACCGCCATTCGCGCCATGCTGCGTGAAGGCTATCCGGCTTCCAAAATTCTGTACTACCGTAACGGTATGCAGGGTTGGGAATCTGTTGGCCTGACGGTTGTCGAAGGTTCCATGTAGTCTTTGACGACGTATTATTTTAAGGAAAGGCCGCCTTTCGGGGCGGCCTTTTTTTATGCTGCCGGGGCCACGGCTTCTATGAACTTGACCACATCGAGATAAACATTAGTCACCTTGCCCACCTCGAACCCTGCCGCACGGACATTGGCCACCGTGTCGCGGTTGATGTCCGGGCCGAGATGGCGGCAAAGGGGATTGACCAGATCGAGCATCACCGAGAACGGAAAACAGGTTGATCCGGTATGCTCGAACATTTTTAAAGTCCCACCGGGTTTCAGCACCCTTCTCAACCCTGCAAGGCCTTTGACCGGATCAGGAACCGAGCAAAACGTGCACGAGGTAAAAACCTGATCAAACGCGTTGTCCTCGAAATCCATGTCATGGACATCCATCAGCCGGGCCGTCATCTGGCCGGGATAGTGTTCGACCCGCGGCATGGCTTTTTCCAGCATCTTCGGACTGATGTCGATGCCGGTAATATCCTTACCGGCAGGAAAGCACTGGATATCAAGCCCGGTCCCGACGGCGAGAAACAATATCTTGCCGCCCATGCTTGAGAAGAATTCTTCTTTCCGGGCCTTCCAGCGTTTCTCCGGCCCGAAGCCGCCCATCAGATCAAAAGAAGCGGCGGCGGCGTCCCATTTCGCCTGGGTCTTGCTGTCAGCCATCAGTAGACCTCGCCCTGAAGCCTGGCCTGCAGAAGGTAGCAGAAGACCAGACAGCCAACGCCAATAACAGCGCCCGTGAAAGCCGTCGAATCCATGGTGTGGCCCATGCCGACGACCATACCGGCGATCATGCCGCTCAGCGCCGCCGGCAACATCACCTCAAAAGCACCAAAAAACGGTGAGAAAAGAAAACCGCCGATCATCCCGACCGGCATCCCGATGGCCATGCCGATGATCATGCCAACAAGCGCAAACCAGTCAGCGGGCACGACAAGCCCGGTCAGCCAGGCAGCGACCGCGCCGGTGACAACACAGGCCAGCACGTCACCAAATATGAAATAAACCCGTCGCTCCACTGAACCGTCCTTTTTAAACAAAATCTGGCGAAGTTTACACCAACGAAAAGATTCACGGTAGCGACTGCAATTAATCCACAAATTCCTAAGGGCACGGCAGCGAAGCAGGCTACCTAAAAGGCCGGAAAAATGATATAATCATCGGCTAAGGTACGAGTCGTAACACGCCGACTGCGCCAGCATCAAAAACATCAATAATACCGACCAAATATAACAAACCGAACATGGAGGTTTTTATGGGACAAGCGACACACGCGATATTCCCGTTGGCCAATATCCTGAGACGGGTCAGTGGATTGGCTCACTTCCCGGAAATGCAAAAAGCCGACGAGCCGTTTCTCGACGAGGTCATGTCCGACCCCATCATTCAACAGATGATGGCCGCCGACAACCTTGACGACCGGGACGTGCGCCTGACCATTGCCCGCGCCCAGACGCGCCTGCACCATCATTGAATGACGTCAGGCCGAAGGGGAATTGGGTAAAATGGGGTGGCCGAGGGGATTTGAACCCCCGGCCTCCTGGACCACAACCAGGCGCTCTAACCAACTGAGCTACGGCCACCGCAAATGAAGGCCGACTATGTAGTCCGCCTGCCCGCCTGCGTCAAGCGATCAGGTTGAAAAATGGGCAGAAAGCTTCGCTAGCGCCTGATCGAGCAGGGCCTCGCCCTTGCAGAAACAGAAACGGGCGAAATGATCGACGTCGGCTTGCTGGTAAAAGGCGCTGACCGGCACCGCCGCGACCCCGGCCTGCGTCGTGATATGACGGCAGAATTCAACGTCATCGCCGTTAAAGCCCAAAGGCCTGAAATCGACGGTCAGAAAATAGGTGCCTTCACTTTCCATGGTCTCAAAACCGATGCTTTTAAGGCCCTTGCTTAACTGATCCCGCCTGGCTTGCAGATCGGCGGCGAGGCCGGTGAAATATTCATCCCCCTTACCAAGGCCAAAAGCCGCCGCCAGCTGGGTTCCCGGCGGCGTCGTGAAAGTGTTGAACTGGTGGGTCTTGGCAATTGTTGATATGAGCGCCGGGGCGCCGGTGATGTAGCCGATCTTCCAGCCGGTCAGCGAAAAGGTCTTGCCCGCCGACCCGATGCGCACGCAGCGCTCGGCCATCCCCGGCAGGGTCATCAACGGAATGTGCTTGCGGCCATCAAACAGCAGATGCTCATAGACCTCGTCACAGACCGCGTAGGCGTCATGCTTTTCAACAAGCCCCGCGATGAAGGCCAACTCGTCGGCATCAAACACTTTACCGGCGGGATTATGAGGAGAGTTGAGCAGGATCAGTTTGGTTTTATCGGAAAAAGCCTCTTCCAGTTGCTGGCGCGGCAATGTCCATTCGGGCGGCTCGATCCGGACCAGCTTGGCGACCCCGCCGGCGCGCTGCACCATCGGCAGATAACAATCGTAGAGCGGTTCAATCAACACCACTTCGTCGCCGGGATTAATCAGGCCCAGCAAACAATCGGCCAGGGCCTCCGTCGCCCCCGATGTCACCATCACTTGGGCACGCCAGTCTACATCCAGATCGTAAAAACGCTTGTTTGCGACGGCCACCGCCTGACGCAATTCAACCATCCCCATCATCGGCGGATACTGGTTGGGACCATCGATCATCGCCCTTGCGGCAACCTCGCGAATATCGGCCGGTCCGTCCTGATCGGGAAAGCCCTGCCCCAGATTGATGGCGCCATGATCGGTGGCAAGCTGGCTCATCACCGTGAAGACGGTGGTACCAAAACTGGACATGATGTTATTGGTCTGTTTCATGTCCTTCTGTCTAAAGCACAGCGGGCAAAGGTGCACCCATTTTTTAACCGACAATATTTAGGCATTTGCCTGTTTTTTGTGCAATTAGATTCTGTGCAGGCGGCCATTCCAGTAGCACCAAAAACCGCTGAAGCCTTTATCCACAAGGGCTGCCAGAGAAGACTCGCGGGTTGGCACGGCTTGTGCTTTTATGCGCATGAGATACCAAGACACGCTGCGGTCCCATCATCAGGACCACCAGGATTTAAAGGCAAAACCTAATGAAAAAAATTGAAGCGATCATCAAACCCTTCAAACTCGATGAGGTCAAAGAAGCCCTGCACGAAATTGGTTTGCAGGGCATTACCGTTCTCGAAGCCAAGGGTTTTGGCCGCCAGAAAGGCCATACCGAGCTTTATCGCGGGGCTGAATACGTCGTCGACTTTCTGCCGAAAGTGAAGATTGAACTGGTCATTGACGACAGTCTTGTCGAACGCGCCGTAGAGGCCATCCAGCAATCAGCCCATACCGGACGCATTGGTGATGGCAAGATTTTCATCATTCCGGTCGAAGAAGCCATCCGCGTCCGTACCGGCGAACGCGGCACGGAAGCCATTTAACATTACTTAATCAATAATCTTTCGATACAGAATTTGTTTAAAAAGGATCACAAGCCTATGTCATGTAATTGCAAAACCCCCGCCGACGTTCAGAAGTTTCTCAAGGAAAACGACATTCCGTATGTCGACCTTCGTTTCACCGACCCGCGCGGCAAATGGCAGCACTTAACCATGTGCTCTGACTTCATTGATGATGACGCCTTCGCCGACGGGGTCATGTTCGATGGCTCATCAATTGCCGGATGGAAAGCCATCAACGAATCCGACATGTCGCTGATCCCCGACGCGGCAACCGCTGTCATGGACCCGTTCGCGGCCCAGCCGATGATGATCCTGTTCTGCGACATCATGGAGCCCTCGACCGGCCAGCCTTATGGTCGCGACCCCCGTTCCGTCGCCAAAAAAGCCAAAGCTTATCTGGGTTCAACGGGCATTGGCGATACCGTCTTCATCGGCGCCGAGCCTGAATTCTTCGTCTTCGACGATGTCCGCTACAACGTCAGCATGAACCATTGCTTCTTCGAGTTTGATTCCGAAGAGGGCCCCTATGTCACCGGCAAGATTTTGGAAGAAGGCAACTCCGGCCACCGTCCCCCTGTCAAGGGTGGCTACTTCCCGGTTCCGCCGGTCGATGCCTCCCACGATCTGCGCGCTGAAATGGTGACGGTGATGCGGGAAATGGGGCTCGGCATGGACAAGCACCATCACGAAGTGGCACCCTCCCAGCACGAACTGGGGATGACCTTCGACGAAATGATCAAAACCGCCGATAACGTGCAGGTCTACAAGTACTGCGCCCACATGGTCGCCCACACCTATGGCAAGACGGCTACTTTCATGCCCAAGCCGGTTGCTGGCGATAACGGTTCTGGTATGCACACCCACCAGTCGATCTGGAAAGACGGTAAGCCGACCTTCGCCGGTTCGGGTTATGCGGACCTGTCGGACACGGCGCTTTACTACATTGGTGGCATCATCAAGCACGCCAAATCCCTGAACGCCTTCACCAACCCGGCGACCAACAGCTACAAGCGCCTGATCCCGGGCTTTGAAGCACCGGTTCTGCTGGCTTATTCGGCCCGCAACCGTTCGGCCAGTTGCCGTATTCCGTTCGCCACCAACCCCAAGGGCAAGCGAGTCGAAATCCGCTTCCCCGATCCGGTCGCCAATCCGTACCTGGCGTTCTCTGCCATGCTGATGGCTGGCCTTGACGGGATTGAGAACAAGATCCACCCCGGCGACGCCATGGACAAGAACCTCTACGACCTGCCACCCGAAGAACTGGCCGACGTACCGACCGTCTGCGGCTCACTGCGTGAAGCCCTGGGAGCCCTGGTCGCCGATCGCGATTACCTGAAGAAGGGTGACGTCTTCACCGACGACATGATCGACGCCTACATCCAACTGAAATGGGAAGAAGTCTATAACTTCGAGCACACCCCCCATCCGGTCGAATGGCAGATGTATTATTCGAGCTAAGAGCTAGCTCAATGTAATCAACAAAAGGGTCGTTTCGAAAGATGCGGCCCTTTTTTGTTGGCGCTTGTTATTGTCCGGTCAACATAAGATAATTCTTATATTGAAACATCCTGCCGGAGCTTGTGCCATTTTTAAATCAGTCCTTGTCGCCCTTCTCGTCCTTATGTCCTTTAACGTCCAGGCCGCCGGGCTTGAGGTCAAACAGGTCACAGATAACGTCTACGCCATTGTCGGCGAGATGGTCCAGCGTTCGCCCGAAAATCTCGGTAACAATGCGACATTCGGCTTGATTGTAACGGACGCGGGCGCGGTGCTGGTTGATCCCGGTGGCACCTACAAAGGTGCGGCCCGGTTAGCGGCTGTGATTAAAACCGTCACCGACAAGCCGGTTAAAATCGTCATCAATTCCGGTGGTCAGGATCATCGCTGGCTCGGCAATGGTTATTTCAAGGAGCACGGCGCCCGCATCATCGCATCAAGCGCCGCCGTTGAGGACCATCAAGATCGTGCCAACGGGCAACTTCAGGGTTTGGAATTTCTTGTTGGCAAAGAAGGCGTGCAGGGAACCGAGGCCGTCTACGCCGATGAGACTTTTGATAAATCCCTGTCCCTGGACTTTGGCGGCATCCAGATAGAGCTTATCGCCACCGGCGGTTCCCACACCCCGGGTGACGCTGTTATCTGGTTGCCCGAAACCCGCGTCGCCTTTACCGGTGATCTGGTCTATCTGGAACGGACGCTGGGCATCGGCGAAATGAGTGACTTCAAAAACTGGATACCGGCCTTTGAAGCGATGGCTGCGCTGAAGCCCCTGCACATTGTTCCCGGCCACGGCAAACCATCAACGCTTGAGCGCGCTAAAGCTGATACTTATGACTACCTGGTCAACCTCAACAACAGAATTTCAAAAGTGCTGGAGAATGGCGGCCAAATAGCGGAAGGCACCGCCGTCGACCAGGAAGCTTTCAAATATCTTTTGAACTTCGACCAATTGGCCCGGCGCAACGCCCAGGAAGTTTTCCAGCAGCTGGAATTTGATTTCTAGAATCAAAAGCCGACCATTTCATGTGTGTTTCACCTTTTCACGTGTGTTTCCTTGACTCTTTCGGACTTTCTTTTTAAACCAAACAATCGTTTGTTTTTAAAAGATGGCCAATGCCCGACACAACCCGTGCACCCAGACAGGATAACCGCCGCATTCAGTTGCTTGATGCTGCCGCGGCCTTGTTCGCCGAGCACGGTTTTCACGCCGTCTCCATGCGCGATATCGCCCGCAACGTCGGTATGCTGCCGGGCTCCATGTATTATCACTTCCCGTCAAAGAACGACCTGCTGCTAGCCACCTACGAGGAAGGCGTCCGCCAGTTATCCCAGCGCGTCGATTTGGCCCTGGCGGACGAGGATGAACCATGGGCCAGGCTGGAAGCAGCGTGCAAAGCGCACGCAGAAATTTTACTGAATGAAAGCGATTACGCGCAGGTCATTCTGAGCGTTTTCCCGCGCGATGTTGCAGCCATCAGTGATAACCTGAAACCCCTTCGCGACGGGTACGAGGACAGGTTCCGCATCCTTATCGAGGCCCTGCCGCTGGCCGCTGATGTTGACCGCAACAGCCTGCGCCTGATGTTGTTGGGTGCCTTAAACTGGAGCAAGAACTGGTACAATCCCAGGCACGGCTCACCGCGTGAAATCGCCACAGACATGCTTGCCCTTTTAAAACGTTCGCTGGTTTAAGGTAACATCATGACCACACCCCCCGCCCTGAAACGCAACCCGAAAGTGCTGGTTACCAAGATCGGACTGGACGGCCATGACCGGGGCAGCCGCATCGTCGCGGCGGCTCTTCGTGACGCCGGAATGGATGTCATTTACACGGCCCCGTGGCAAAAACTGGATGTCGTCGCCAGGGTCGCCATGGAAGAAGACGTGGACGTCATCGGGCTGAGCTCGCTGGCCACCGATCACCTGCTGGTGCCGAAACTGATGCAAACCATCCGCGACGAAGGCCTGAACCACATCAAGGTCCTGGTCGGTGGCATCGTTCCTGAAGAAGAAGAGCAACAACTGCTGCAAGCTGGCGTCGCCAAAGTTTTTCACCCCGGCAGCAATCTGGATGACATTGTCGCCTTCGTCGAAGCCCAGGCGGCCGAAGCCCAAAACGATCCGGAACGCTATTAAGGATTTATGACCATGCCCGACACATCCCAGATGACCCTTCCCGGCTATGATCAGTGGACGAAAGACTACACCGCCGCCGTCGGCGATCAGAAACCGATCCACAACCGCTCAGGGATTGAGGTCAAGCCGCTCTACACCGCCGACGATTGGAATGGCGCGAATTATTCACAAAAGATTGGCTTTCCTGGCGCCGCGCCCTACACCCGCGGCATTTATCCATCCATGCATCGGGGGAAAACCTGGAGCCAGCGCCAGCTTATCGGCCTTGGCCTGCCCGCTGACTACAACAAGCGTCAAAAGCGTCTTGTCGATGCGGGGGCCTCGGCGCTGAGTATGATCCCCTGCAACTCCATCTACCGGGGCATCGATGCCGATCAGGTAGAACCGGTATTGCTAGGAACCTGCGGGGCCGTCATCAATACAGTTGACGATATGCAAACCTGCCTGGACGGTATCGCCATGGATAGCCTGTCGACGGCACTGAACGATCCCCTGCCCTTCACCATGCTTGCCCAGCTTCTTATCGTCGCCGAGCGACGCGGTGTTGCGTGGAACAAGATCACCGGCACCTCGAACCAGAGCGATTACATCTCGCATTTTGTCGCCAACCACATGTTCTTCCGCATTGCCCTGCCCGGATCAAGGCGGGTGCTGCTGGATCACATCGCCTATACCCATGAAAATGTACCGGGATGGAACCCGCTTTCTGTGGTCGGCCAGCATACGCAACAGGGCGGCGCAACACCGGCCCAGGCCATGGCCTATACCTTGTCATCGGCAATCCAGTACGCCGAAGATTGCAGGGGTCGCGGCATGGATTTGCAGGAATTCCTGCCCCGTTTCACTTTCTTCTTTGATATCTCGATCAGTTTTTTTGAGGAAATTGCCAAGTTCCGGGCCGGGCGACGCATCTGGGCACGTATCGTCAAAGAACGATTCGGCATCGACAACCCCAGGGCCCAACGTTTCAAGTTCCATGCCCAGACATCGGGCGTCGATCTGACCCGCCAACAGCCTTTGAACAATATCGCCCGTGTTTCAACTCAGGCCATCGCAGGTATCTTCGGTGGCCTGC
>JACKQG010001769.1_pt1 | contig 29304 bp, 29 predicted proteins | sample 8237621 | NCBI WGS metagenome assembly JACKQG01 (sample SAMN15677084, study PRJNA649215) | marine metagenome | biome: marine; feature: Black Sea; material: saline water; isolation source: suspended particulate matter (SPM) from the Black Sea western gyre | collected 2013-06-09/2013-06-10 | depth... | reverse complement strand
CCGACGACCTGACGCTTACAAGGCGCCTGCTCTGGCCAACTGAGCTACTCGGGCGTTGGGCCTTCGAAAGGCGAGCGTACGGTCCCGGGCGCTCCGAAATGGTGGGTGGGCAGGGGGGTGCTTGCACTCGGGCCGGTGGCGGAGGATGATCGCGCTGTGGCAATGACAGATCGAGACCGTGAGATCCTCGAATTCGAGCGATCCTGGTGGACCTTCGACGCCCCCAAGGAGGGGCTCATCAACGAGCGCTTCGAGTTGTCGGTCACGCGCTACTACCAATTGCTGGGAGAACTCCTGGATACCCCGGAGGCGCTCGAGCACGATCCACTGGTCGTACTACGTCTGCGTCGTCGGCGGGACCGCCGCCGAAAGGCCCGCTTCGAGTTGCCGGCACAGGAAAGGGACGGACGCTGATGGCCGGAGGTCGTGGTGGAGGGGGCCTCGGGCCCAGCAACAGTGCAACGGCGCCGCGTGCGTTGCTGCTTATAGTCGTCGCTGTCCTGCTCGGTACGGCGCTGCTCTGGAAGGGCCTCGATGACGGTGCGAGCATTTCGGACGACCTGTCTTCCCCGACAACCACGGAGCAGACGGACGATCGCAATGGCGACGTCACCGGTGACGGTTCAGATGATGGTTCCGGCGACGTCACCGGTGACGGTTCAGATGATGGTTCCGGCGACGTCACCGGTGACGGTTCAGATGATGGTTCCGGCGACGTCACCGGTGACGGTTCAGATGATGGTTCCGGCGACGTCACCGGTGACGGTTCAGATGATGGTTCCGGCGACGTCACCGGTGACGGTTCAGATGATGGTTCCGCCGATGGTTCGGGTGACGGCGTCACCGACACCACGCCCACCACCCTGTTCCCCACGGTCACCGAAGCCCCCAGCGATGTCCAGGTGCTCGTCGCCAACGGGTCCGGCACGGCGAGGGCGGCCGGGGCGGTGACCGAACTCCTTGCGCCGAAGGGCTACTCCACGCTTCCGCCGGCGAACGCCCAACTCACCGATACCACGATGATCTACTTCCGGCCCGGGATGGTGGCCGAGGCCCGGGCGGTGATGGACCTCCTCGCTCCGGACAGCCCCGACCTGTTGGCACAGATTCCGCCGACCGGCCTTGCTGTCTCCGAAAATGCCCTCGACCGCCTCGAGACGGCGGACATCGTCGTGATCCTCGGCGCCGACGGCCGCATCCACAACGGCTGAGACCGGTCTTCCGGCGTGCGCGTCGTCGCCGCTCCGGACAAGTTCCGCGGGACCGCCACCGCTGCCGAGATCGCCGATGCCGTCGTGCGCGGCGCAGTTCTCACCGGTGCGACCGCCGAGGCGTTTCCAATGGCCGACGGTGGAGAGGGAACCCTCGAGGTCCTGGGCGGCGGCAACCGTCGGTCGACGGTAACCGGGCCGCTCGGCGACCCCGTCGTGGCGGAATGGCGCCTCACCCGGCAGACGGCGGTCATAGAGATGGCGCAGGCATCGGGCCTGGTTCTCGCCGGTGGGGCCGAGGGCAACGAGCCCCTCGATGCAACGACCGCAGGGACCGGCGAGCTCATCCGCGAGGCGGTCGAGTCGGGTGCCCGACGGGTGATCGTGGCGGTCGGCGGTTCGGCGACAACCGACGGCGGGCTCGGAGCACTCAGGGCCATGGGGTCGCCTGCCCGCTACCGCGGCATCGAACTGCTGGTGGCCTGTGACGTCCGGACGCCCTTCACCGGTGCTGCAGAGGTCTTCGGACCTCAGAAGGGGGCATCTCCACCCCAGATCGAGATGCTGCGCCGCCGACTCGTCCGCCTGGCCCAGCAGTACGAGGAAGACTTCGGGATCGACGTGGTGAGCCTTGCCCGGGCGGGGGCAGCGGGTGGCCTGGCGGGTGGCCTTGCCGCAATCGGCGCCGAGCTCGTCGACGGGTTCGACCTGGTGGCCGAGGAGTTGATGCTGGACGAGGTACTGGAAGGTGCCGATCTTGTCGTCACGGGCGAGGGGACGCTCGATGCCACATCGTTCAGGGGGAAGGTCGTGGGCGGAGTGTCGGCCTATGCGTCGGCGGCCGGCCTGCCGACCCTGGTCATCGTCGGGCGCATCCATTCCGACGTCGAAGGCGCGGTCGATGCGGTGTCGCTGGTTGACCGCTTCGGCGAGGAGCGGGCCGTTGCCGACCCGGTCGGGTGCGTGGAGGCTGTCGTCGCCGAAGAGGTCGGCTGACCGCAGTGGGTCGTATCAGGCGCCGATCGGGGTGTGCGTCGATAGGTTCTCAGGACCAGTTCGCCGCCGGCACCCGCCGTGCGCCAGCCCACGGAGGCAACCAATGGCCGTCACCATCCGCATCCCCACCACGCTGCGCCCCCTCACCGCCGGCGCCGGTGAGGTCGAGGTCGAAGGTGCGACCGTCGGCGAGGCACTGGTCTCCCTCGAAGTCACGCATCCGGGCTTCGGCTCCCGCATCCTCGACGAATCCGGGGCCCTGCGCAGGTTCGTCAACGTGTTCGTGAGCGACGAGGACGTGCGCTTCCTGGACGGCCTCGAAACCACGATTCCCGATGGTGCGACCGTCGCCATAGTTCCGGCAGTCGCCGGAGGCTGAAGGCGCGGATTCCTACCGGGCGGTCAGGTTTGTTGCTGAAAACATGAACCGACGGCCTCCCCTGTCACGGCCTCCCCTGTCGACGTTGTGATTTACCGGTGGTGCTGATTGGATTGGCACTCGCCGATCGAGAGTGCCAAGCACTGGGCCATGACGTTCCAGCGCCGCTCTCGACGATTTCGAACCCACAGAAAGGCTTCCGCCAATGGCGAAGATCATCAGTTTCGACGAAAAGGCCCGTCGTTCGCTTGAGAAGGGCATGAACCAGCTGGCTGACGCAGTGCGGGTCACGCTGGGCCCCAAGGGCCGCAACGTCGTGCTCGACAAGAAGTGGGGTGCCCCCACGATCACCAACGACGGCGTCTCGATCGCCAAGGAGATCGAACTCGAGGACCCCTTCGAAAAGATCGGCGCCGAGCTCGTCAAGGAGGTCGCCAAGAAGACCGACGACGTGGCAGGCGACGGCACCACCACCGCCACCGTGCTGGCCTGGTCGATGATCCGTGAAGGCCTGCGTAACGTCGCCGCCGGCGCCAACCCGATGTCTGTCAAGAAGGGCATCGAGACCGCAGTCGCCGCCTCGGTCGAGTCGATCCTCGCCGGCGCCGTCGACGTCTCGAGCGACAAGGAACAGATCTCCAACGTGGCCGCCATCTCGGCCGCCGATCCAGACATCGGCACCATGATCTCCGAGGCGATCGACAAGGTCGGCAAGGACGGCGTGATCACCGTCGAGGAGGGTCAGACCTTCGGGATCGAGATGGACCTAGTCGAGGGCATGCGCTTCGACAAGGGCTACATCTCGCCGTACTTCGTGACCGACCCCGAGCGCATGGAAGCGGTCCTCGAAGACCCCTACGTGCTGTTCGTCGGTTCGAAGATCACCGCCGTGCGCGACCTCGTGCCCGCCCTCGAGAAGGTCATGCAGGCCGGACGTCCGCTGCTGGTAATCGCCGAGGACGTCGAGGGCGAGGCCCTGGCCACCCTCGTGGTCAACAAGATCCGCGGCACGTTCAACGCCGTTGCCGTGAAGGCCCCCGGATTCGGTGACCGTCGCAAGGCGATGCTCCAGGACATGGCCATCCTCACCGGCGGCCAGGTCATCACCGAAGAGGTTGGCCTCAAGGTCGAAAACGTCACCCTCGACATGCTGGGCAGCGCTCGCAAGGTCGTCGTCAGCAAGGACGAGACCACGGTCGTCGAGGGCGCCGGCGAAGAAGCCGACATCAACGGCCGGATCAGCCAGATAAAGGGCGAGATCGACAACACCGACTCTGACTACGACCGCGAGAAACTCCAGGAGCGCCTCGCCAAGCTTTCGGGCGGCGTTGCCGTGCTCAAGGTAGGCGCCGCCACAGAGGTCGAACTCAAGGAAAAGAAGCACCGCATCGAAGATGCCGTCAGCACCACCAAGGCTGCGATCGAGGAGGGCGTCGTCGCCGGCGGCGGCGTGGCGCTTCTCCGTGCCCAGGCAGCGGCCCGATCGGCCGCCGACGACCTCCCGACCGACGAGGCCACCGGTGCCCGCATCGTGGCCCATGCGCTCGAGGGACCGCTGCACCAGATCGCAGTGAACGCCGGCCTCGAGGGTGGTGTCGTCGTCGAGCGCGTGCGCGGCCTCGAGGGCGCCAACGGCCTCAATGCCGCCACGGGCGAGTACGAGGACCTGGTCGCCGCCGGCATCATCGATGCCGCCAAGGTGACCCGGTCAGCTCTGCAGAATGCCGCATCGATAGCGGCTCTGTTCCTCACCACCGAGGCGGTCATCGCCCACGCACCCGACGAGGGCGCAGGCGGCGGCATGCCCGACATGGATTTCTAGAACGGGCACTGTCCGTAGGTTCAGCGCATCGGGCGCCCTCAGGGGCGCCCTTTCGCCGATTTGGGGCTCCGAGGCGGTTCACTGATGGGCGTGACCATCATGGGAACCCGGCCGTGGGCCACCGCAGGAGCAGGACGATGAGCCGGGGCCGTACCCAGAGGGTGCTGACGCGCCGGCACGACGCCGAGGGAACCCGGCGCTTCCAGGATGAGCTGATCGTCGAGGAACCCATGTCGGTGCGCCTCGACGGGGAACTGGTGGCCACAACCATGCGCACCCCGGGTGACGACTTCGAGTTGGCCGTCGGTTTCCTCGTCACCGAGGGGATGCTCGACGGAGCGCCGGTCCGGACCGTTCGGTACTGCGGGCAGGGCTCAGCGGCCGAAGCCGAATACAACGACGTCACCGTCGAAACCGGCGGGGTCGCCCCGGTACCGACGCCGCGGCTGGGGCCGGCCTCCTCGTCGTGTGGGATATGCGGTTCGGTGGCCATCGACGAACTGGTCGAACGACTCGAGCCCCTGGACGTCGAGCCGTTCGGCCCGGATGTGCTGGCGGGCATGACGGAGCGGATCGCCGACGACCAGGCCCTCTTCGGCACCACGGGGGCCGTGCACGCTGCGGTCGCCTTCGATCGGACCGGTCGTCCCCTGCTCCTCCGGGAGGACATCGGTCGCCACAACGCCGTCGACAAGGTGGTGGGTCGGTTGTACCTCGACGGGCATTTGCCCGCCAACGACCTCGGGCTGTGGGTCAGCGGTCGTGCCTCGTTCGAGATGGCCCAGAAGGCATGGGCGGCTGGCTTCGCCGCACTCGTGGCGGTGAGCGGCCCTTCGGCCCTGGCCGTGGAGACAGCCCGCACCGCCGGCCTGCAACTGGCGGGCTTCGCCCGCGGCGACCGGCTGAACCTGTACACCGACGGCTGAACCCGGGAAACCGGTTTCCCCACCGCACCTCGGCCGGGCTCGGTTCCGTACACTCGGCGTCATGAGCGCACCGGTCACCCCCGCTGAGGGCCTCGGGGTGATGCACCTGTTCTGCAGGGTCGGCCCGTTGGCGGACTCCGATGCCGTGCGGGCCGTCGTAGTCGCCGCAGAGTCGGCCGGCGACCAGGTCGTGCCGGTGGCGGTCCTCGGGCACAAGGCCGACCTGGCCTTCATGGTGCTGGGCGACGACCTCTGGCGCCTCCGGGACCTCCAGACCGGCCTCACCGAAGCGGGCCTCGAGGTCGTCGACAGCTACGTCTCCCTGACCGAGGTATCCGAGTACGCCGCCGGGATCCCCGACGAGATGAAGGAGGCCCGACTGCGTCCCGTGCTACCCCCTGAGGGAAAGTCGGCCTGGTGCTTCTACCCGATGTCGAAGCGACGGGGTGAGCAGTCCAACTGGTTCGCCCTCTCCTTTGACGAGCGCCACGACCTGATGATGGAACACGGCACATCGGGCCGGAAGTTCGCCGGCCGCATAGTGCAACTCATCACCGCCTCGACCGGCATCGACGACTACGAGTGGGGCGTCACGCTATTCGGCCATCGACCCGACGACATCAAAGACGTCGTCTACACGCTGCGCTACGACGAGGCGTCTGCGATCTACGCGGAGTTCGGGCCCTTCTACACGGGCCTGGTCGGTTCCCTCGACGAGGTCCTCGACAGCGTCGGCTGCCGAGCCGGATAGCGACGCCATGCGTCCGCCGATGCCGCTCGATCGCCTGCGGGAAGATCTCGAGTCGATGGAAAGCGTCGTGGTGGCCTTCTCCGGAGGTGTCGACTCGGCGTTCCTCGCCAGCGTCGCACATGAAACCCTCGGTCCTGACCGGGCCCGGGCCGTAACGGCGGTGTCGCCCTCGCTTGCTGCGGCCGAATGGGAGGCGGCTGCCGCCCTGGCCGACGAGTGGGGCCTGCGCTGGACCACGGTCGAGACCGACGAGATGACCTCGGCCGCCTACCGGGCCAACGACCCCGATCGCTGCTCCCACTGCAAAGAAGCGCTCATGGATGCCGTCGGGCCGATGGCCGACGCCGAAGGTTCGACGGTGCTGCTCGGTGTCACGCTCGACGACATGGGCGACCACCGCCCCGGACAGCAGGCAGCCGCCAGTCGGGGTGCCCGGTTCCCCCTGCTCGATGCCGGCTTCACCAAGGCCGAGGTCCGGGAGCAGTCCCGCCTGATGGGTCTGCGAACCTGGGACAAGCCGGCCGGGCCGTGTCTCGCCTCCCGGGTCCCCTACGGCTCGCCGGTCAGCGTGTCCGTGCTCTCGACCGTGGAACGTGCCGAGGCGGGCCTGCACCGACTGGGATTCGACGAACTGCGGGTACGACACTACGGCGACACGGCCCGTATCGAGGTCCCCGAGCACCGCCTGTCGGAGGTCGTGGTACAGCGGTCCGAGGTGGTGGCAGCGGTCTCGGCCGCCGGCTACCGCCATGTCACTCTCGACCTGGCCGGCCTGCGGTCAGGCAACCTCAACGACGTCCTTCGATCGGATCCGTGACCATGCGGGTACGTGCCTTCGTCCCCGACCTGATGGATGCGTCCAGGTTGCGCGCTCAGGGGGTTTCCGTCGACTTCGTATCCGAACCGGCCAGGCTCCTCGACGGTGAAGCCGAATTGTTCGTCGTCGACCTCGCCCGGCCCGGTGCCCTGGAGGCCATCTGCGGCGGCTCCGCCAACCCGGGCCGCATCGTGGGCTTCGCCCCGCACGGCGACCGAGAGGCGATTGCCGCAGCCCTTGAAGCCGGATGCGACCAGGCGCTGGTCCGGTCCGTCTTCTTCAGGCGCTTCCCCGACCTGGGCGACGACACATGATGGGCGCATGACGGTCGACGCCCCAGATGCACCGACCTATTCGGTCGACGACCTGCTTGCCGACGGCTCGCTTACCGGCGCCGCATGGTGCGAGGCCCGGACGGATCGGGTCGACGAGTACCTCGCAGCGCTCTATTCGGTGGTCGACACACCGGACGGCACCGCTCTCGTGGCCCTGGGCGGCTACGGGCGGCAGAGGTTGTGTCCGGGCAGCGACCTGGACGTTGCACTTGTCCATGCACCCGGCGTGGAGATCGCAGCGATTGCCGACAGCCTCTGGTATCCGGTGTGGGACGCCGGACTGAAGTTGGGGCACCAGGTGGGTACGGTCGACCAGATCCTCGAAGTGGCCCGCGAGAGCCTCGACACGGCGACGAGCCTGTTGAGCGCCCGGTTCGTCGCCGGTGACGACTCCCTGGCCAATACCCTGGTGGACGGAGGGAGGGCCCAGTGGTCATCCCGCTGGCGGAGCCACCTCCGGGACCTCGGTGCGGCCGTGGCCGAGCGGCACGCCCGGTTCGGTGAGGTCGCCTTCCTGCTGGAGCCCGACCTCAAGGAGGGCCGTGGTGGCCTCCGCGATGTCCACACCCTGGGCTGGCTCGAGATGAACGAGCCGCTTCTCCGTCGGGCCGAATCGATCGCGCTCGTGGAGGCATCCGAGACCCTGCTCGCAGCACGCGTGGAGATCCACCGTGTCACGGGCCGGCTCAGCGACCGCCTGCTGTTGGAACTCCAGGACGAGGTGGCCGCCAGGCTGGGATACGAGGACGCCGACCTGCTGATGGCCGACGTTGCCGGGGCGGCGCGGTCCATCGCCTGGACCGGTGAGGGTGCGTTGCGACGCATCAGCCGGGACCTGCACAACAAAGGGCGCCGGATTCCACGCATGCGCCGTCGTCGCCGGGAGGTCGCCCCGGGGATGATCCTCGAGGATGGCCTGATCCACCTCGCAGACTCGGAATCCTTCGATGACCCGCTGGCTGTGCTGCGCTGTGCCCGGGTGGCAGCAGGCCACGGCGCACTTCTGGCCCGCCGTTCGCTGGTGCGCCTGACCGCCGACGCACTTCCGTTGCCGGAGCCCTGGCCTGACGAGGCTCGGCACCTCCTCGTGGACCTGCTGGCCAACGGTGAGCCGACGGTGGCGGTGATCGAGGACCTCGACCAGGCGGGTCTCTTCGTCCCGATCCTTCCGGAATGGGAGCCCTGCAGGTCCCGCCCGCAGCGCAACGCCTACCACATGTTCACGGTGGACCGACACCTGCTGGTGGCCGTCGCCGAAGCATCTCTGCTGGTCGACCGGGTCGATCGGCCCGACCTGCTGCTCGTCGGGGCGCTGCTCCACGACATCGGCAAGGGGTACCCGGGCGACCACACCGAGGTGGGTCGGGAACTCGTGGCGACCATCGCCTCCCGGATGGGGTTTCCTACGGCGGATGTCGACCTCCTGGTCGCCATGGTCGAACACCACCTGTTGCTGCCGGATGCTGCCACCCGACGCGACCTCGATGACGACGGAACAATCCGGTCGGTGGCGGAAACGGTTGGGAGCCGCCAGTTGCTGGCCCTGCTGGGTGCGCTCACCGAGGCCGACTCGATCGCCACGGGCCCGTCGGCCTGGAGCACCTGGAAGGCGGAGCTGGTCCACGAGCTGGTGCGGCGTGCCGACCACTTTCTTGCCGGAGAGGATCTGGCTGAGGTGGTCGGCGACTCGTTCCCGGACGCGGGCCAACGCGAGATGATCCAGCGCCGGGGCCTGGTCGTCAAGGGCGAGGATTCGACGCTGACCGTCGTCGCCGATGACCGACCCGGCGTGTTTTCGAAGGTGGCCGGTGTGCTGGCCCTCAACGGTGCAGGCGTCCTGGCAGCCGCCGCACATTCGGAGAGCGGGCGGGCCCTTTCCGTGTTCCGGGTGAGGGCGGCATTCGGCGATGATCCCGATTGGGAACAGGTGGGTGGTCAGATCGAACAGGCGTTGGCAGGTCGCCTGGCGTTGTCCGCCCGGCTCGGAGACCGCTCGAGGGTGTATCGAACGGCACCGACTTCGGCCCGGCCGGCCAAGCCGAGGGTCACCGTCGACAACCGGAGTTCCATCTCGGCCACGGTCCTCGAGGTCACCTGCCCGGACGGCGTGGGCGTCCTGTACCGGATCACCCGTGCGTTCGCCGAACTCGACCTCGACATCGTGAGCGCCCGCGTTCAGACGCTGGGCTCCGACGTGGTCGATGCCTTCTACATCCGGGATTCCTCTGGTTCCAAGATCGTCGATGCGGAACACCTGGCCGAGATCGAACTCGCGGTCCTGCGTTGGATCGACGTCGACTTCTGAGCCGGCGCCCGGGGTCGCCTGCGGGATCGCCTACGGTCGATGTCCGTGGAATCCCGAGGCGCACCTTCCGAACTCGACCTGATGCGCTGGTCCGAGGCCCTGTCTGCCATTGCCCGCACGGGGCTGGCCTTCTCCGACGTGGTCTACGAGCGGGAACGCTTCGAGGAGGTGCTCAACGTTGCCGCCGACATTCGGGAGGCGGCCGGTTCAGCCTTCGACAGCGAGACGCTGCTGGGTGTATGGCTGGAGTCCGTGGGTTCTGGCGTCCCCGGCTATGTCACGCCGAAGGTCACAGTGGGAGCCGTCGTCGGCAACGACGACGGCGAGATCCTGCTGGTCCAGCGGGCCGACTCGGGACTCTGGCTGTACCCGACGGGTTGGGCGGATGTCGGCTACTCGCCGGCCGAGGTGGTGGTCAAGGAGGTCCGTGAGGAGACCGGCATCGACTGCGAGGTGCTCCGACCGATCGCCATACTTGACGGTCTGCGCCTGGGCTTCACCGGCATTCCGCTCTATTCGCTGGTCTTCCACTGCCGGATGACGGGGGGTTCTCTCACGCCCCACCCGATGGAGTGCCGGGATGTGGGCTTCTTCGCGGAGGGGGAACTGCCGCAGCCCACGATCCTCGCCGACGAGTGGGCTGCCGAATCCTTTGCGGCCATTCGCGGCGAACCGGTGGAGGTCAGGTTCGACGCACCCCGTGAACCCCCGTGGGTCGGAGGTGATCTGCCGGGAGGTGCCTAGCTGCGGCCCGGGTTGTTACGCAGGAAGTCCTCAACCTCGGCGACCAGCGACTCCGGGTCGTCCGAGATCCTTGCCACGTCGGTGCTGTCGACCCCGATGTACGCGTCTTGGACGAATCCGTCCTCGACATCCTGTGAGTCGTAGTGCGTTTCCAGCTCCTCGACGAACTCGGCGGTGCGTTCGTCCTCGGCGACCAGGTCGCTGATCTGGCGTTCGTAGGCGGCGCTGGCGATCTGGAGGTCGGTGCTGGGCAGGGGTACGCCGAGGACCACGCTGACCTTCTCGACGAGCGCAAGGGCGGCCTTGGGGGAGGGGGCGCTCGAGATGTAGGCGGGGACGCTGGCCCAGAGCGATGCCGTCGAGAGGCCCGACTCGCGGAGGCGTGCGCCGAGTACCCCCACGATTCCGGTGGGGCCCTGGTATTCCGAAGGCATGAGGCCCAACCGGTCGGCGAGGTCAGTGTTGTCGGTGCTGCCGAAGACCTGGACGGGTCTTGTGTGCGGGACGTCGGCGAGGAGGGCGCCGAGGGTGACGACGTGGCGGGCGCCGACCCGGTGGGCGACGTTGGCTACGTGGTCAGCGAACGTGCGCCACCGCAGTTGGGGCTCGTGTCCGACGAGCACGGCCAGGTCGTGTGTGGCGTCGGGCAGGCTGGCTACGTAGACGGTCGTGGCGGGCCATTCGATGATGCGCCGGCCATCGACCAGGCGCACGAACGGGCGGGCGACCGTGAAGTCGAAGAAGTCCTCGGCCTCGATCGTGCCGACCTTGTCGGCGACGAAGTGGTCGCGTATATAGCGGGCTGCAGTGCTGGCTGCCTCGCCCGCATCGTTCCAGCCCTCGAAGGCCGCCAGCACGATCGGGTCCTCGAGGGTGGGCTCCTGGTCCCAGTGAAGGTGCGGTGCGGGAGGAGGAACGCTCATTGGCCGCGAGGGTATCGGTGGCTCCGGGCAATGCGCTCCCGCCACCCGTGGCGCCGGGACGTACACTCGGCGACCGTGGTGGCGATTCGTGAGGTGACCAACGTCGATGACGACCTGATCGGGGCGATGGCCCGCCTGATCCCGCAACTGTCGCGTTCGAACCCGGCGCCCGGTGCAGCGGCCCTCAGGGAGATCGTGTCCTCGGGGGCGTCGGTGCTCCTGGTCGCCGAGGACGACGGGGTGATCGTCGGATGCCTCACCCTGGCCCTGTTTCGCATTCCGACCGGTCTCCGTGCATGGATCGAGGACGTGGTCGTCGACGAATCGGTGAGGGGCAGGGGCGTGGGCGAGGCGTTGAACCTGGCGGCCCTGGACCGGGCCCGTTCGGCGGGCGCCACGACCGTCGACCTGACCTCGCGCCCGTCAAGGGAGGCCGCCAACCGCCTCTACCAGCGCCTCGGCTTCGAGGAGCGCGCGACCAACGTCTACCGGTTCAGGCTCTAGGCGGCGCCAGCCCATCGGGTGGTTCGACGAGGCGACGACAGCGGTTGCGGAACGGGCCGTAGCGCCAGTGCATGACATCGGGATCGACGGGGTCGAGCCTGCGGGAGACCATGACCCGTCCGCCGTTCGGTCGGAGGTCGAGACGGCCGTCGGTGAACTCGGCGGCCACGTGGACCTCGTCGGATGTCGGGTCCATGTCGTGGACGCCGCCTTCGAGGGTGCCGTCTGCACGCATGTCGTGGACCAACCAGCCGACCGTGATCACGACGCGGTCACCGGCCTGTTCGATGCGCTGGACCATGCCACGCATCCTGCCGTGCTCGACGAACCAGACACCGCGTAGGTCGGGTGCCCCGTCAGGGAGCGGATCCCGGCAGGCGGCCAGGACCGCCGGAGCCCAGCCGTGGGCGTCGGGACGGCTGTGGGCAACGGGAATCCCGTCCACGGTGGGTCCGGGGCCACCGTCGAGGCCGGGGGGAAGGTAGTCCGACGGCTCCGGCGGGTAGGAGACATCCCCTCTGGGCCGGTGCACGACCAGTCGGAGGAGCCGTCGGAGCGGTGTGTTGCGCAAGGTACGGGTTCGGCTGGTGTCAGGTCGGCCTACGCCGGGCCAGCCGGGCTTCGAAGCGCTCGGCCTGCTCGATGAGGGTGCCGGCGATGCCCATCAACTCGTCCTGGGCTTCGGTCGCCTCGGCGTCGAGGCCCTCGATCTCGCCGACCTTCCAGTAGCGGAGCAGCGGTTCGATGACCTGCTCGGCGTGGACCCGCAGGTTGTAGATGCCGGTCCTGGCGATCTCGACCGCACGGCGCTGGAAGTTGGGGATCTCGGTACCGGGCATCGAAAAGTTGCCCAGCACCCTGCGGAGCGACCTAATGACCAGGCTCGGGGCCTCGCGCAGCATTGCGGTGGTGACGCCCCGGTAGAACATGAAGTGGTGGTTCTCGTCGACGGCGACCCGGTTCATGACCTCGTAGGCGACCGGGTCGTCGGCCTGCACTCCGGCGTTGCGGTGGCTGACGCGGGTGGCGAGTTCCTGTGCCGATGTGTAGTTGAAGATGTCGACCGGGTCGGTGAACCCGATGCGCCATCCCCGGGTGACCGTGGCGAGGCGGTCCTCCTCGAGTAGGCGGGGATCGCAGTTGCGCGAGGTCAGGAGATAGTCGCGGATGGCGATCGAGTGCTGTCCCTCCTCGGCGGTCCAGAGCCCCGACCACTCGGCCATGGCCGAATCCTCGGCGAATGCCCCGGCTATGCGGGCATGGTAGTAGGGCAGGTTGTCCTCGGTCAGCAGGTTGAGGACGAGTGCGGTGCGGACCGGTCGGGAGACGGTGGCCTGGGACTCGTCCCAGGGTTCGTCCCGATAGTTGCGGCCCTGTTCCCAGGGGACGACCTCGTGGGCGTACCAGTGCTCGCGTCGTTCCCTGTGGGTGTCGATGAGTGACCGGATGTCCGGCTCGACGGTCTGGATCAGCTCCAGCGATTCAACGGTGGCGGTCAATGGCGCATTCCCGGGTCGAGGTTGACGGGAGCAGGCTAGGGCACAGGGCGCCATGGTGCGGTGGGGCGCCCAAATGCGGCACCATGGGGGTATGGCAGGCTCACCGGACATCGACTGGGGCGCACTGCGTTCGATCGCAGCCGAGGCGGCGGCCACCGCCTACTGCCCCTATTCGGACTTCCCGGTCGGAGCCGCAGGCCTGGTCGATGACGGCAGGATCGTGTCGGGCTGCAATGTCGAGAACGCCTCTTACGGGCTCACGCTGTGCGCCGAGTGCGGGATGGTGTCCGACCTGCACCTCACGGGTGGAGGGAGGCTGGTGGCGGCCGTGGCGGCCGACCCGTCCGGCGAGGTGATCTCCCCCTGTGGTCGATGCCGTCAACTGCTGTTCGAGGCCGGTGGGGCCTCGCTGCTGGTCGATGGACCGGGCGGGCCGAGGCCGCTGGGCGAGCTCCTTCCCGATGCGTTCGGCCCCGACGACCTGGCCGACTGACCGGACCATCGGGGGAAACATGGACGCCGTCGAGGTCATCCGCACCAAGCGCGACGGCCGCCGCCTCTCCGACGAACAGATCGGCTGGTTCATCGGCCGCTACGCCGAGGGTGGCGTGATCGCCGACGAGCAGGCGGCTGCGCTGGCCATGGCGATCTTCTTCAACGGGATGGAACCCGACGAGTTGGCCGCCTGGACCAGGGCGATGGTCGACTCCGGCCGCACGCTCGACCTGTCGGGGGTCGGCCGTCCGACGGTCGACAAGCACTCCACCGGTGGGGTCGGCGACAAGGTCTCGCTGGTGCTCGTGCCCCTCGTGGCGGCCTGCGGGGCGGCAGTGCCCCAGCTGTCGGGCCGGGGTCTGGGCCACACGGGCGGCACGCTCGACAAGATGGAGTCGATCCCGGGTTGGAGTGCCACCCTCGAGCCGGACGCCATGGTCGAGGTGTTGCGCACCGTCGGCGGCGTGATCGCCGGCGCCACCGAGGACCTGGCCCCGGCCGACCGGCGGCTCTATGCGCTGCGCGATGTGACGTCGACGGTCGACTCCATCCCGTTGATCGCCAGCTCGATCATGTCGAAGAAGATCGCCGAGGGGACCGAATCGCTGGTGCTCGACGTGAAGGTCGGTTCGGGGGCGTTCCTGCCCGAGGTCGACCGGGCCCGCGAGTTGGCGCAGACGATGGTGGGGCTCGGGGAGCGCAACGGGGTCCGCACGGTGGCGCTGCTCACGGCGATGGACACGGTGCTCGGCCGAACGGCCGGCAACGCCCTCGAGGTGGCCGAGTCGGTCGAGGTGCTCGACGGCGGTGGCCCCGCCGACCTGGTCGAGGTGACCCTGGCGCTGGCCGACGAGATGGTTGCGCTGGCAGGGCTCGACGCCGATCCGGCCGAGGTGCTGGCATCCGGCCGGGCCCGTGAGGCGTGGGACGACATGGTGCGGGCCCAGGGCGGCGATCCGTCTGCTGCGCTGCCGGTCGCACCGCATGTCGAGACCGTCGATGCCACCGGATCGGGGGTGCTGGTCCGCCTCGACTGCCTGTCGGTCGGCATCGCCGCATGGCGCCTGGGCGCCGGGCGGGCCCGCAAGGAGGATCCGGTCAGCGCGGGTGCCGGGATCGTGTGCCTGGCCAAGCCCGGTGATCCCGTCGAGGCCGGTCAGCCGGTGCTCGAACTCCACGCCGACGACCCGGCCAGGTTCGCTGCGGCGCGGGAGGCGCTCGGGGGCGCCATCGATGTCTCAGACGAGCCGCCGACCCCGAAGCCCCTGGTCATCGACCGGATCGCCCGCTGAGACCCGGACGGCGAAACCTTCAGTGCCCGATGGGGTGCCAGACGGTCTTGAACTCGAGGAACCCGGCGATCACCGACGGGCTGGCAGCGGTGGGGTCGCCGTGCACGAGCCGCTTGACGTTCTCGGCGGCGTCGGCGAGCGCAGCGTCGGGCAGGTCGTCGGGGGAGCCGGCGAGGTCGACGGCGTTGACGTCGAGGTGGCCCAGCGCCCAGGGCAGCAGGGCCGACACGTCGCCGGTGAGGATGTTGACCACGCCGCCAGGGACGTCGGAGGTGGCCAGAACCTCGGCGAGGCTCATGGCGACCAGCGCCGCCGCTTCTCCGGCCAGCACGACCGACGTGTTGCCCGTGACGATCGCCGGTGCCAGCCGGGAGGCGAGGCCCAGCAGGGGTGGGTCGTCGGGCACGGCCTGTACGACGACGCCGGTGGGCTCGGGGAAGGTGAAGTTGAAGAAGGGGCCGGCGACCGGGTTCACGGTGCCGAGCACCTGTTGGAACTTGTCGGCCCAGCCGGCGTACCAGACCCACCGGTCGACTGCCTGCTCGACCTCGGAACGGGCCGATTCATCGGACCGGCCTCCGTCGCCGAGCAGGGCCGTGAACTCGTCGCTGCGGGCGTCGAGCATCTCGGCCACCCGGTAGAGCACCTGGCCCCGGTTGTAGGCGGTGCGGCCCGCCCACCCCGCCTGTGCCGAGCGGGCGGCACGGACGGCCTCGCGCAGGTCCTTGCGGGAGGCCTTGGCGGCATTGGCCAGGAGGCGGCCGTCGTCGGAGCGGACCTGGAAGGTGTAGCCGGACTCGGAGCGGGGGAAGGCGCCGCCGATGAACAGCTTGAAGGTCTTGTCGACCGGAAGGTGCCCGCCCATCAGGCGTTCGCTCCTGCATCCCGGACGTACGCGCCGAGGCCCTGCAGGCCTCCTTCACGTCCGAAGCCGCTTTCCTTGTAGCCGCCGAACGGGCTGGCTGGGTCGAACTTGTTGAACGTGTTGGCCCAGATGACGCCCGCCCGCAGGCGCTCGGCCATCCAGAGGATCTTGGAGCCCTTCTCGGTCCAGATGCCAGCCGAGAGCCCGTAGGGCGAGTTGTTGGCCTTCTCGACGGCCTCGTCCGGGGTGCGGAAGGTCTGGACGGCGAGCACCGGTCCGAAGATCTCCTCGCGGGCCACGCGGTGGCTCTGCTGGACTTCCGTGAAGACCGATGGTGCGAACCAGAAGCCCCGGTCGGGCAGGTCGCAGGGTGCCTGGTGGAGCACGGCGCCCTCGTCGACGCCCGACGCGACGAGGGCGGTGATGCGGGCCAACTGCCCAGCCGAGTTGATGGCGCCCACGTCGGTGTTCTTGTCGAGCGGGTCACCCACCCGAAGGCGGGTCATGCGCGCCTTGAGCCGTTCGATGAAGTCCCCGGCGATCGACTCCTGTACCAGCAGGCGGGAGCCTGCGCAGCACACGTGGCCCTGGTTGAAGAAGATGCCGTTGATGACGCCCTCGATGGCCTGGTCGATGGCTGCGTCTTCGAAGACCACATTGGCGGCCTTGCCGCCCAACTCGAGGGTGAGCGGCAGGCGGCGGATGGCGGCGGAGCGCTGGATCTGCTTGCCTACCCCGGTCGAGCCGGTGAACGCCAGCTTGTCGACGTCGGGGTGCTCGACCAGCGCGGCCCCGGTATCGCCTGCGCCGGTGACGATGTTGACCACCCCGGGGGGCAGGCCGACGTCCTGCAGTACCTCGGCCAGCAGCAGCGCCGTGAGCGGCGTGGTCTCGGCGGGCTTGAGGACGACCGTGTTGCCGCAGGCCAGCGCCGGTGCCAACTTCCATGCGGCCATGAGCATCGGAAAGTTCCACGGCACGATCTGGCCCACCACGCCGTGGGGGGCCACGTTCCGGTTCGGGAAGGCATGTTCGAGCTTGTCGGCCCAGCCGGCGTGGTGGAAGAAGTGGGCGGCGACCAGCGGCAGGTCGACGTCGCGGCTCTCCCGGATCGGCTTACCGCCATCCATGGTCTCGAGCACGGCGAACTCCCGGGAGCGTTCCTGGAGTTGGCGGGCGATGCGGTAGAGGTAGCGGGCCCGCACGGTGCCGGGGGTGTCGCTCCAGTGCTTCTCGAAGGCCGTGCGGGCGGCGGCGACCGCACGGTCCACGTCGGCGGAATCGCCCTCGGCGACGGTGGCCAACCGATCCTCGGTGGCCGGGTTGATCGTGTCGAACGTGCGCCCCGACCTGGGCTCGACGAACTCGCCGCCGATGAACAGGCCGTACTCGTCGGCGAGGTGCACGACGGCGGTCGACTCGGGGGCCGGGGCGTAGTCGAGCCCGAATTCGGGGGTCGGGTCATCTGCCATCGGGCCTGCCATCAGTCGATCGTCACGTAGTCGGGCCCGCTGTAGCGGCCGCTGTCGAGCTTGGCGAGCTGGAGCAGGATGTCGTTGAGCAGGCTCGATGCGCCCAGCCGGAACAGGTCGGGCGTCAGCCACTCGGGGCCGAGGGTCTCGCCCATCAGGACAAGGTAGTGCCACGCCTGCTTGGCGGTGCGAATGCCGCCGGCCGCCTTGAAGCCGACGGCCCGCCCGGTCTGGTGGGCGTGTTCGCGGATCGCCTCGGCCATGCAGAGCGCCATGGCCGGCGTGGCGGCCCTGGGGATCTTGCCTGTCGAGGTCTTGATGAAGTCGGCTCCGGCAGCCATGGCCAGCATCGATGCACGACGCACCGGCTCGTAGCCTCCCAGCTCACCGGTCTCGAGTATGACCTTGAGGTGGGCGTCGCCACAGGCCTCCTTGGAGGCGGCGACTTCGTCGTGGACCTTGGACAGGTCGCCCGAGAGGAACGCGGAGCGGTTCAGGACGATGTCGATCTCGTCGGCACCGTCGGCGACGGCGCTGCGGATGTCGTCGGTGCGGACGTCGAGGTCGGAGAGGCCGCTCGGGAAGGCGCCGGCCACGCTGGCCACGGCCACGCCGGAGCCGGCTACTGCAGCCGCTGCGTAGGCGACCATCTCCGGGTAGACGCACACGGCGGCGACGTGCGGGATGGCCGGGTCGGTGGCATCGGGGCGCACGGCCTTGCGGCACAGGGAGGCAACCTTGCCTGGGGTGTCGGCGCCCTCGAGGGTGGTCAGGTCGATGCATCGGATCGCCAGGTGGAGGGCAGCACGCTTGCTCGACGTCTTGATCGAACGGCTACCCAGTTCGGCGGCACGGGCCTCGAGCGCCACCTGATCCACGGATGTGGTCCGGATCGGCGTGTAGGTGGGGGCGTTCACGTGCCTGACCCTATGAGCAGTGCCACTGCGGCATCAACGAGGGTGGCCACAGATGCGTCAGCGGCCGCTTCAGTAACGGCCACGTCGTCGTCACGGACGGCTCCGACGACCTCGCCGTAGACCTTGAGCATCGGCTCGGTGCCGCTGGGTCGCAGCAGCAGGCGGCCACCGTCGAGGTCGAGGGCCAACAGGTCGGCGGGGGCCAGGCCGGTTCCGGGCTGCGCATAGTCGGTGATGGCCAGCACCGGGTGACCGGCGACCTCGGTCGGGGGCGACGCCCGGAGCCCGGCAAGCAGGGCGGCCATGCGATCGTCACCGTCCGGGCCGTCGAAGCGGACCGAGCGCAGGGCGGTCCGATGCACGCCGTGGCGACGCCAGAGATCATGGAGCAGGTCGAGAACGGACCGCCCGGCCGCCTTCGCCGCAGCTGCCAGCTCGGCGAACGCCACCGAGGCGGTGATGCCGTCCTTGTCGTGCGTCAGGTCGCCGACCAGGTAGCCGAGGGCCTCCTCGTAGCCGAACACGAAACGGGCGGAGGGGTCGGCCAGGCCGGGTCGCACGATCCACTTGAAACCCGTGAGGGTGTCGGCGTAGCGGACGCCGTGGTGGGCGGCCTGGGCCGACAGCAGCCGCGACGACACCAGCGTGGTGACGACCAGGCGGTCGCCGCCCGCACCACCCGAGAGGATGTGTTCAGCGAGCAGGCCGCCGATCTCGTCGCCGGTGAGGGGTCGCCAACCGCTGCCGGTCGGGATGGCAACCGCCAGGCGGTCGGCGTCCGGGTCGTTGGCGATCGCCAGATCGGCTTCGACATCGTCTGCGAGCGCCAGAACGAGGTCGAGTACACCGGGCTCCTCGGGATTGGGGAACTCGACGGTGGGGAATGCTCCGTCCGGCTCGGCCTGTTCGGCGACCACGTGCGGGGGGGCGAACCCTGCCAGGGTCAGGGTGTCGACCAGGACGGTTCGGCCGACTCCGTGCAGGGGCGTGTAGGCGACGACCAGGTCATGGGGCATGTCGACACCGGAGAGCCCGGCCGCGGCGACGACGTACGACTCGATGTCGTCGGCGGTTCCCCGGGTGAGCAACGGGTGGTCGGGGTCGGCCAGGTCGTCGTCGTCGGGAAGGACGCCCACCTCGAACTGTTCCTCGATCAGGGCCGAGATCCTGCTGTCGATCGGCGCAACGATCTGCGCCCCGTCCGACCAGTAGACCTTGATGCCGTTGTCGGGCCGCGGGTTGTGGCTGGCGGTCACCATGATCCCGGCCTGCGCCCCGGTGCGGAGCAGCGTGTGGGCGAGGACCGGCGTGGGGAGCGGGCCGGGCAGCAGCAGGCTCGCCACGCCGAGGCCGGCCAGCACCCGGGCCGAGTCCTCGGCGAACAGGTCGCTCTGGCGACGGGCGTCGTAGCCGATGGCCACGGTGGGGGCCTCGTGGTCGGCCAGCAGCACACGACCGACCGCTGCTGCTGTCGCTCTGGCCAGCACGCGGTTCATCCGCATCGGGCCGGCGCCCATGGCCCCCCGGATGCCGGCGGTGCCGAATTCGAGGCGACCCCCGAAGCGCTCCTCGAGGGCCGATCCGCCATCGGCGAGGAGTTTCACGGTTTCGGCCCGGGTCTCGGGATCCGGGTCGACTTCCAACCAACGGCGTGCCGCTGTGGCGGCGTCGCTCACAGGCGCTCCAGCACCCCACGCAGCAGGGCGAGCATGCGGGGCCCTGCCGCAGCGGCGGCGTGGAGCACGTCCTCGTGGTCGAGGTCGGTGTCGCCCATTCCGGCTGCGGCGTTGGTGACGAGCGAGATGCCGAGGACCTCGACCCCGAGATGTCGGGCTGCGATGGTCTCGAGCACCGTCGACATGCCGACCAGGTCGGCGCCGAGGCCGGCCATCATGCGGATCTCAGCGGGGGTCTCGAAGGCGCCGCCCAGCAGCCCGGCGTAGACGCCCTCGGGAAGCATCGGATCGACGTCGAGTGCCAGTGCCCGCAGCCTCGTGGAGTAGGCGGTGGTCAGGTCGGTGAAGCGGATGGGTCGGTCGGGGGGCGGTGCCGGTCCGGCCATCGGCGAGGCACCCGTGAGGTTGAGTTGGTCGGCGATCAGGACCGGTTGGCCGACCGGCCAGTTGGGATTCAGGCCGCCCGCGGCGTTGGTGAGCACGACGACCCCGCAGCCGGCGGCGATGGCGGTGCGGACGCCGTGGACGACCGTTGCGGCCGGGTGGCCCTCGTAGAGGTGGACGCGACCGCCGAGCACGAGGGCGTTCGTGTCGCCGACGCCTACCGACAGTGCGCTGTTGCGATGGCCCAGCACCGTTGGTGCGGGGAACCCGGGCAGTTCGTCGAGCGGAACGTCGGCGACGATCTCGCCGAGGCCGTCGGCGGCGGCGGCCCAACCGGAGCCGAGCACCAGTACGACGTCGTGCGAGGCCACGCCTGTGCGGTCGGCCAGCACGGCTGCGGCCTCGTCGGCGAGGGCGAAGGGTTCGGGGGCGTGGCTCATGGGCGTCCTTGGGCGTCGAGGTCCGGGACCGTCCCGCCTCGTGCCGCCCCCGGCACGGTACCGGACGTTACGCCCGGTCGCAGTAACCACTCATCGATGGAGTGCCAGTCGCACCACGGGAAGGAACCGTGCGGCGTCGGCGGGATCGCCGACGAGGCCCAGGCCGAGGAGCCGGTCGATGTTGCGGGCGGAGCGGGGGTGGCGCTGCACGTAGCCGGCCAGCACGTCGGCGGCGGGGCCCTGTTCGAGGATCCGTGCCGTGGCTTCACCGGAGATCCGGCTCCACGCCACCGTGACGGAGGGATCTGCCTGGATGTTCCGGTACCAGTCGCACCGGGGAGCGAAGGCGGCGACGACCACCGGGTCGCCGTCGAGGTCGGAGACCACCTCGAGGACCGCGTGGCGCAGTCGCCCCGAGACCCGTCCCGTGTGCCCGAGTCGCAGGAAGCGTCGGCCCATGAGGCGACCCAGTCGGAACCGGTAGGCGATCAGCGGCATCCGGTACAGCAGGCGCTGAAGTCGACCGGGGGGAGGCGGCATGGGTCCATCCCACCACGTCGCGGCTACCGTCGCCTGCATGGGAGACCAGTCCCCGCGGGGAAACGACGCCGGGCGCCGGGCGGCCAACCGGGTGCTCCTGGAGCGGGTCGTGTCGCTGATCGGCAGAGGCGACCGCGTAGCGCTGGCAGATTGTTACACCGACGACTACGTCCTCGAGCTTCCGTACAGCGATCCGCCCAAGCGCCTCGAGGGGCGCAGGGAGATCGCCGAGTACGTGGGACCGCAGTTGGGCACGTTCGTGTTCACCCTGATGCTCACAGCCGTCCACGACTGCGTCGACCCTGACCTCTTGATTGCCGAGTACACGTCGGACGGCCACGTTTCGACCACCGGCAAGACGTACCGCAACACCTACATCGCCCTCTGGCGGTTCCGGGACGGCAAGGTCTGTGGGGTGAAGGAGTTTTCGAATCCGATGGTCGCCGCCGAGGCGCTCGACACCGACTGAGGCTCGTCAGCCTTCCCGTAGGCGGCGCTTTTCCTCCAGCCGTTCCGCCATGCGGCGGTCGTTGCGCTTCACTACGGCCCGGGCGGTCAGCATCATCACCTGGACAGCGACGAAGATCACCGACAGGGCGACGAGGACCGGCCAGTCGATGAGCAGCCCGACCACGAGCGAGGCCAGACCGACGAGCGTCGTGACGATCATGGAGCGACCCTAGGGCGACGGTGGGCCGCTCAGCGTTGTTCTGCCGTGCAGGGCCCGTCGCAGGTACGAACGACGGTGCCGGAGGCGAGGAAGGTGCCCCGCTGTTCGACCGAGGCGGGTTCGGTGCGCGGATCGTCGTGGGGGTCGTCGCCCTCCCGCGGCGGCAGGTTCGTCGTGGGCGGCAGGGAGATCCCGGAGTCCCAGACCACGAGCGCCGATCCCTCGTATTCGTCGTCCGTCCATCGCTCGAGGCCCCAGTAGGGCTCGATGTCGTAGCTGCGTCCGTCGGCGACCGCCGGCCACTGGACTGCCGCACCCATGGTGCGGGCCATGACCTCGGTGGCGATGTTGGCAACCTGGTGGTCACCGACGGCGAGGTGGAGCAGGACCCGCTTTTGGTTCACACCCGGGAGCGGATCGTTGCCGAAGTGGTTGGCGTAGCCGTTGCCCTCGCCGCGGTCCCAGAGCATCTGGAGGAGCAGGATGCCCATGCCCTGGTCGTAGGTGGACGGGTAGGAGACCTGGAGCCCGAGGAAGAACGGGTCGAAGTCGATGCTGCGGTGCAGCAACGTCGAGTAGTTGATGGCCGGCACCCCGAGCATCGCCAGGTCCCAGTCGGTGGACACTGCGGTGGAGGCAGCACCCATGATCCCACCCTGACTGATCCCGTAGTAGGCGAGCCCGTGGTCGGCCCCGGCACGGATCAGCGGCTGGCCGTCGGCGTCCTGGAAGGCGGGGTCGGTGGCGAGCCCGTCGGGGTGGATCATCAGGCGGCCGAGGAAGAGGGTGTTGAGTTGGCCCTGGAGGAGGCGGTCGCCGAGGGTGTGGAAGCGGGAGAAGTCCTGGATCACGGCGACGGCGTTGACGGTGTCCTCGTCGGCCATGCCGATGAGGTCGGTGCCGCAAACGACCCGGCTGAAGTCGGCGGCGATGGCACGGGGCCCCGACGAGGTGGCCTGGTTTGCAGTGCCGAGCAGGCCGTGGCCGTAGATGAGGGGGGCGCCGGGTTCCCCACCGCTGGCCGAGACGGGAATCCCGCAGGTGAATGGGGCGGTCAGGTCGATGCCACGGGCCGGAGCGCCGTCTTCGTCGAACAGCAGGCTCTCGCCGGTGCTTCCGTCACCGGTCAGGAAGCCCGGGACGGTGTAGGTGCCGGTCACCTTGCGCATCAGCTGGTCGTCGTCGAGGTCCTCGACGGAGGCCACCTCGAACGTTGGTGCTGCGTCGCCGAGTTCGGCGAAGGCGTCGTCCCGCATGGAGAGCAGGGGTCCGGTCAGGTTCCGGGTGCTGATGACGGTGAAGTCCCAGGCCACGACGAGGTCGGCCCGGTCGACGCCTGCCTCGCCCAGGACGTCGAACACCTCGTCCATCGACCCGCGTCGGCCCTCGAGGCCCGGGTTGCCGGTGTCGAGGCGGTCGCGGTAGGCGCGGAAAACGTCGGTAGGTGCGATCGTGGCGCCGGATACGTCGACGAGGCCGCGGATGCCGACGACGATTCGATGGCCTTCGGGGAAGTTGCGGGCAGGGCGCAGGTAGAGGATCGGGACTTCGTCGCCGGCGTTGGCATCGAGTTCGGTCCAGTGCGGCCAGCGCTCGCCGGTGTCGGCGTCGATGACGACCGTGGCCGACCCGGGGTCGAGGGAGTGGGCGATGTCGGTGATCGGGGCCAGGCCCGATGCGTCGACGTCGAGGTCGGGGAACCGGACGGCCATGGCCGAGCCGGGGCTGAAGCCGTCGTTGTGGTTCCAGGGGGTGGGATCAATCCATGTGCCTTCGTTGTTGATCGGCAGGGCGGACGCAGCGAAGGCCACGAGTCGACCGGTGGGTGTGTCGGGGTCGGCGACCGTGAGGTGGTTGCTGGGGAACGGCAGCAGGCAGTCGGCAAGCAGCGGCTCGCAGCCGGCGACGACCTCGGCCGGGTCGATCGAAATGGGCGCCATCGTGGTGGTGGTCGCGGCCGTGGTGGTGGTCGCGGCCGTGGTGGTGGTCGCGGCCGTGGTGGTGGTCGCGGTCGTGGTGGTGGTCGCGGTCGTGGTGGTGGTCGCGGCCGTGGTGGTGGTCGCGGCCGTGGTGGTGGGCGCGGCCGTGGTGGGCGCGGGCGTTTCGTCACCGTCGCCGCAGGCCAGCAGGACAAGCGGAGCGAAGAGCATCACAAGCGGCACCAACCATCGGCGCATCGTTCATACCTCCTGGCCGGGACGGTAGTTCCCCATTGGCGGCTAGTAGGCGTCCGGGTCGTCCCGATGGACGACAAGGGGTGCCATGTTGCATTCTTTCCCGTGGTGCGGTGACGGGCGCCGTCGTCAGGACAAGGAGCATCTCAATGAAAGGCCCACAACATCCGTTGACCGGGATTCGGGTGCTCGAGATGGGCAGCCGGGTGGCCGCTCCCTATGTCGGCAAGTTGCTCGCTGATGCCGGCGCCGACGTGTGCAAGGTGGAGTCCCCTGCCGGTGACCCCTTCCGCCGTTGGAGCGCCTCGGGGGCGACGATCCCCATGGGTGGGGACGCCGCCTGGTTCCGGTTCCTGAACGGCGGAAAGCGCAGCGCCGTTGTGGACCTCGGGGTGGATGGCGGCCGCGACGAACTCCTGCACCTCGTCGCCGGCGCCGACCTCGTTATCGACGACCACGATCCGGCCGACGCCCGTGCCCTCGGAATTACCGCCGACGACCTGCGTGCCGTCAACCCGGCCGTGGTCGTCGCCACGCTCACGCCGTTCGGGACGACGGGACCCTGGGCCGACAGGCCGGCCAACGACTTCGTCCTCCAGGCCCTCGTCGGCTCGACAGAGGTCCGCGGCATGCCCGGCGAGGAGCCCGTGTCGGTCGGAGGGGACCTCGGCGACTTCACCGCAGCGGCCTTCGCGGCACCGGCCGCCCTCTCAGCGACGCTCGCCGCCAGGGCATCCGGACACGGCGCCCACGTCGACTGCTCGCAGTACGAGGCGATGATGCACTCGTTCCAGGTGTTCCGGCCGATGTACGAGTCGATGGCCCCGGACTACGAGTTCCCCCGGCAGTTCATGATCCCGTCCATCGAACCGGCGTCGGACGGGATGGTCGCCTTGTGCTGTGTCACCGGCCAGCAGTGGCAGGACTTCTGCGCCATGATCGGCGCCCCCGAGTTCGGCGACGACCCCATGTTCCTCAGCTTCATCGGTCGCCTGGAACGCAAGGAGGAGGTCTGGGAGAGGATCCACGCCTTCACGAAGGCCCACACGGTCGACGAGATCGTCGAGGTGGCCTCGGCGTTCCGCATCCCCTGCGGCCCGGTGGGCGACGGACTGACGCTGCCCGGCTACGACCACTTCGTCGAGCGGGGCGTCTTCGTCGACCACCCGCAGGGGTTCATCGGGCCCCGCCCGAGCATCGGCTTCTCCGAGTCCACGTTGGCCCCGCGACGCCCGGCACCCTCCCTGGGTGATGCAGGCGACGAGCCCGACGACGGCCCCGGTCCGGTGCTCGGTACCGATCCGGCACGACCCCTGGCCGGGGTGCGCATCCTCGACCTGGGGACCTTCTGGGCCGGTCCGGTCACCGCCAGCCTCCTGCGCGTCCTCGGTGCCGACCTGGTCAAGGTCGAGTCGCACGTCCGCCTGGACGGCATGCGCTGGGCCGCCGGCTACCAGCGGGACCACCTCTGGGAATGGTCTCCGGGCTACCACGGCGCCAATCCGGGTAAGACCCTGGTGACGCTCGACCTCACGACCGATGCCGGGCAGGAGGTGCTCGGGACCCTCCTCGACACCGCCGATGTGGTCATCGAGAACTTCAGCCCTCGCGTGATGGACTCCTGGGGGGTGACCTGGGACGCCGTTCGCCGGCGCAACCCCCGTGCCGTGTACCTGCGGGCGCCGGCGTTCGGGCTGGACGGGCCCTGGAGGGACCGCGTCGGCTTCGCCATGACCATGGAGCAGGTGGGGGGCCTTGCCAACCGGACCGGCCATCCCGACGGGCCGCGGCTGCTCCCACAGGGCCCCGTCGACATGTTCGCGGCGATGCACGCGGCCGTGGCGGTCCTGCTCGCCCTCGCCGACCGCGAGCGCACCGGTACCGGACAGTTGATCGAGGCCCCGTTGATCGAAGCGGCGCTCCAGGCCTCGGCGGAGCAGGTCGTCGAGGCCTCGGCATACGGCAACGTGCTGGGATGCCTCGGCAACCGGTCGGCGGCGGCGACGCCCCAGGGCCTGTACCGGACGGCCGAGGACGACCGCTGGTTGGCGGTCAGCATCGAGACCGATGCACAGTGGGCGAACCTTCAGGGCCTGGTCGACGGCCTGGACGACCTCGACCGCCACGGCGATGCCGACCGGATCGACGAGGTGTTCGGCGCCTGGTCACGGGGGCAGGCCGGTCGGGAGTCCGAGGAGCGCCTATGGCAGGCAGGTGTCCCGGCGGCCTTCTGCGTGCACCCGAACCATTCCGGTGGGACCGCACAGCACGAGTTCCGCGGCTTCCTCCAGTGGTATGAGCATCCTGTGACCGGGTCGACCCCCTACTTCTCGTACCCGTTCCTCGTGGACGGTGTCCGCCTGTCGCTGGGCGGTCCTGCGCCGACGTTGGGCCAGCACACGGACCAGGTGCTGGGATCCATGGGCCTGGACGAGGCGGCCATCGCACGGTTGCGGGAGCAGGGCGTCACCGACGACTGGCCGGCGGGGATTCCACGCCCCTGACCATGGCATGCTCCTGACATGAGCGACGCTGACGCCGCCCTCGACACCGCCCTCGACGCCGCCCTGCAGTCCCTGGTGGGCGGACAGGGTTCGGCCGAGGTCGCCACCGAACCGGTCGGCGCCTCCGAGGTCAGTGCCTGGTGTGCCGTCATGTCCGAGGCAAACCCGCTCTTCGTCGATGAGGCGGTTGCCGCCTCGGGGCCGCATGGGGGGATCGTGGCGCCGCCGGCCACGCTCAACATGTGGACGATGCCCGTCAGGATCGGGCGCGGCTCCGTCGGACGCGACACCGACCAGCCCCAGCAGGCCGCCTACCAACTACTCGACGACGCCGGGTTCACAGGCGTCGTCGCCACCAACTCGGACCAGGCCTACGAAGGCCACCTCCGACCCGGCGACATCGTGTCCACCCGGACGACGCTCACCGGCGTCTCCCCCCAGAAGCAGACGGCACTCGGCACCGGCCACTTCGTGACGACCGAGGTCGCCTACGCGAACCAGCACGGTGACCCGGTCGGAACGCTCACCTTCCGGATCTTCAAGTTCCGGCCGGGCACCGGCCGGCAGCGTGGCGACGAACCGGTGGACGACTCGCCCCGGCCCGAACGCCCCCGTCCCCGCTGGAACCAGGACCAGGCATGGCACTGGGAGGGGCTGCGACAGCACGAGTTGCGCATCCAGCGCTTCACCGGCAGCGGACGCCTCGTGCACCCCCCGGTCGTCGCCGATCCGACGACCCATGACATGGCGTACGACTGGGTTGTCGCCTCCGGTCGGGGCTTCCTCTACAGCTGGACCGCCCCGGAACATCCGAAGGTCCCCGCCTTCGACTATCCGCTCGTGGTCGGCCTGGTGGAGCTCGAGGAGGGTGTCCGGGTGGTCTCCAACATCGTCGGCGTGCGACCCGACCAACTCGAGATCGGCATGCCGCTCGAGGTCTGCTGGCTGGACAGCCACGACGACGTGACCCTCCACCAGTTCCGTCCGACCCGACCCGATCGACGCACGGACACATTGGTCCGGGACGACGTGTCCGTCGGCGACCGGCTGCCGCCCTGTCCGATTGACATCACCACCGAACTCGTGATGTCCGGGGCGCTGGCCACCTTCGACCACCAGGACGTCCACCACGACAGCGAAGCAGCACGTGCCAAGGGCCTGCCGGACATCATCATGAACATCCTCACCTCGAGTGGGTTGGCCGCCCGGTGGCTGGGGGACTGGGCCGGAGACCGGGCGGTGTTCCGGAACCTCAGGATCGGACTCGGGGCGTCGAACCACCCGGGCGACACGATGACCATGGCGGGTTCGGTGACTGATGTCGGGGAGGGAGGCGCCATCACCGTGGCGTTCGTCGGCGCCAACTCGTTGGGCAACCACATCCACGGCAGTGCCGAACTGGTGCTGCCGGAGCCTCGCTGACATGTGGACCCCGGCCCGCCAGACGGCCGTCGTCGGCATCGGCGCCACCGAGTTCTCGAAGGACTCCGGGCGGACCCCGATGCAACTGGCCACCGAGGCCTGCCTGGCCGCATGTGCCGACGCCGGCCTCGACCCGTCGTCGGTCGACGGCATGTCGCTGTTCAGCATGGAGCGCAACCACGAGATCGATGTGGCCCGGAATCTGGGCATCCCGCGGCTGCGGTTCTTCAGCATGGTCAACCACGGCGGTGGTGGCGGATGCGCCACGGTGGCGATGGCCGCCATGGCAGTGCACACCGGAGCCGCCGACTATGTGCTGGCCTACCGGGCGTTCAACGAGCGCTCGTGGCACCGGTTCGGCGGCGGTGTCCAGGACCACCACCAGAGCCCCGAGGCGAACGACGTCTCGTTCAGCTGGACCTCGCCGTTCGGCCTGCTCACACCGGCACAGTGGGCCGGCATGTTCGCCACCCGCTACATGCACCAGCACGGGGCGACATCGGAGGACTTCGGCCGGATCACGGTCGCCGACCGGCGCCACGCAGCCAGCAACCCGGCCGCATTCTTCCATGGGCGACCCATCACCCTCGAGGAGCATCAGGCCAGCCGGATCATCTCCGACCCGCTGCGGCTCCTCGACTGCTGTCAGGAAAGCGACGGAGGCGTGGCGCTGCTGATCACCGGTGCCGAGCGGGCCCGGGGCCTGGACCGGGAGCCCGTCTGGATCGCCGCAGCCGCACAGGGAATCGCCGAGGACCAGTGGATGATGCGCTCGTACTACCGCGACGACATCACCGGCCTCCCCGAGATGGGCGTCGTGGCCGGACAGCTCTGGGAGTCGTCGGGCCTGGGACCCGCCGATATCCAGACGGCGATGCTCTACGACCACTTCACGCCGCTGGTTCTGCCCCAGTTCGAGGAGTTCGGGTTCTGCGCCGTCGGGGAGGCGAAGGACTTCATCGCCGACGGAAACATCGAGATCGGCGGGGGGCTACCGGTGAACACCAACGGTGGCCAGTTGGGTGAGGCCTACATCCACGGCATGAACGGCATCGCCGAGGGGGTCCGGCAGGTCCGTGGCACCTCCGTCAACCAGGTCGACGGTGCCGTCAACGTGCTCGTTACCTCAGGCAGCGGCGTCCCCACCAGCGGCCTGGTCCTCAGCGGCGAGGGCGGCTGAGTCCGCTCAGCCGAGGGGCAGGACCACCTCGGGCAGGGGGTGCCGGTAGAGGCGGGCGGCG
>JACKQG010001767.1_pt1 | contig 29309 bp, 33 predicted proteins | sample 8237621 | NCBI WGS metagenome assembly JACKQG01 (sample SAMN15677084, study PRJNA649215) | marine metagenome | biome: marine; feature: Black Sea; material: saline water; isolation source: suspended particulate matter (SPM) from the Black Sea western gyre | collected 2013-06-09/2013-06-10 | depth... | reverse complement strand
CAAAATACACCATTGCTAATTAAACTTAGTTGTGCACTTATGATGCGAATTTACTAAGGGATATATGCCTTTATTACAAGAGTAATATATAAAGGTTTAATAGGTTTATTATTGATTTATGACAATGAAAGCGTTCAATATATCAGTTATCCTTTAGTGAGCACGTCTTGGGTTCTGAATTAGTGTGTAAAATTCATGCTTACATTAATTTCTGGCAGCAACCGTGAGCGAATCTGATTTTTCATCTTTAAATTTAGCCTCTAGTCTTGTAAAAAACCTAAGTACACTAGGTTATGACGCCATGACACCCATTCAAGCGTTGAGCTTGCCGGCTATTATCAAAGGCAAAGATGTTATTGGCCAGGGAAAAACCGGATCTGGAAAAACGGCCGCTTTTGGATTGGGCTTGTTAAATAAGCTTGATGTTAAGTCTTACAAAGTTCAATCAATTGTTTTGTGTCCAACGCGAGAGCTGGCTGATCAAGTCGCTAGTGAAATTCGAAAATTAGCCAGAGCTGTTCATAACATTAAGGTGTTAACGTTATGCGGTGGCGCACCTTTTGGTCCGCAAATTGGCTCATTGGCGCATGGTGCTCATATTGTGGTTGGCACGCCAGGGCGTATTGAAGAGCATCTGCGAAAGCGCACGTTGAAGCTAGATCATGTTGATACTTTGGTTTTGGATGAAGCTGATCGTATGTTGGATATGGGCTTTCAAGATGCAATTGATGATATTATTGAAAAAATTCCATCTAATCGACAGACATTGTTGTTTAGCGCTACTTATCCGCAAGAAATTGAAGCCATTGCGCAGCGAGTGATGAAATCGCCAGTGACAGTTAATGCGCCTGAGGTGCATGAAGAGTCCACCATTAAGCAATATTTTTATCAAACCAATTCAGATGATGAGCGTATGAGCGCGCTGCGTTTGTTGTTGGCCAAACACAAGCCCGAATCTACCTTGGTTTTTTGCAACACCAAGCGTGATACGCAGGATGTGGCTGATGAGTTGGTTTATTATGGGTTTTATGCGCTGGCCATTCATGGAGATTTAGATCAGCGTGAACGTGATCAAGCGTTAATTCGATTCTCTAATAAAAGCGTTTCCGTTTTAGTAGCGACTGATGTTGCCGCTAGAGGCTTGGATATTGATTCACTAGATTTGGTGATTAACTTTAACATTGCTCATGATCCTGAGGTTCATGTCCATCGTATTGGTCGTACGGGTCGAGCGGGGCGTCGTGGCATGGCTGCCAGTTTTTATAATGATAGAGAAATTAGAAAACTGGATGAGCTGAATATTGAAATAACAGCGGATGAGCTTCCTGCAGATACTTTGTTAGATAGACCTATTAATAAGCCAGTGATGACCACCCTAAAGATCGATGGCGGCAAAAAACAAAAACTTCGACCAGGTGATATTGTGGGCGGCTTAACGGGAAAGGGCGGCATTCCCGGTGATCAAATCGGAAAAATTACTATGGCGAGTAATTGGTCTTATGTGGCAGTCGCATCAAATTTAGTTAAGCCAGCATTAAAAAAAATCCAACAGGATAAATTAAAAGGTAGAAATTTTAGAGTGAGAATTCTTAGTTAAATGACTTGCTTCAGTAGCGTAATGGTCTGATCCATAGCAAGATTTAGATTTTCAAAAAGTTCCGATTCACTGCTATTGTTCGCATCATCGGAAACACCTTTAATCATAGTTATTGGAAGGTTATATCTATTGGCAATATAAGCCACAGCAAAACCTTCCATATCGACAATATCAGCGCTGTTATTAATATCATTACTGTTGGTAATGAACTGATCGCCAGTGGTTAAGACGAGTGTGTTTTTAGCATGGTCAGGTATTTGACACTCAATGCTTTGATACATGTCTTGTTGGTATTCGTCAAAAGGAATAAAAGCGTCGTGTTGGCTAACTGAGCTAACAAAATACGCCTTGCCTGCTGGGATGGATTTAAGTGCGCCCGCTAAACCAATATTGACGATTTGAGTAATGTTGAATTTGTTAATTAACGTTGTTGCAGCAAGACTACTGGCCACTTTTCCAATGCTGGATTCAATCAGTGTAACGTTATTGTTTTGGTAAATGTTATAACCAAGATGCGCCTCGATAGGTTGTAGTTCAAAGGCCGAGACAATTTTTTGCACCTCTTCACTCATGGCGCAAACAATGCCGATGTTAGTCATAGGCTATTTGTGCGCTAACTTCAATATCCAAGGTATTTCTGGCATTTAAAAAGCTCAGTTCAATAATGCATTCCAAGGCAACAACCTGGGCGTTAAGCTCTTTAATCAATTGAGTTACTGCTTTGACTGATCCACCGGTTGCCAATAAATCGTCAACAATTAATACTTTGTCGTTGGCTTCAATGGAGTTCGCATGCATTTCAAAGGTGTTTTGACCATATTCTAGTTCGTAGTCGATGCTAATGCACTGATCTGGCAACTTACCTGGCTTGCGCACCATCACAAATGGCACGCCCATTTTGTAAGCGACAGCCGCACCAAAAATAAAGCCTCTAGCATCTAGACCAACAATTTTGTCTATGGTTTTTTTGTTGTATTTACTGGCAATATCATCAACCACATGGGAAAAGGCTTTTGGATTGGCTAACAGTGGAGAAATATCCTTAAAGACGATGCCTTTCTGTGGAAAGTCAGTAATATCTTTAATGTAGTGACTTATGTCCATTGTTAGTCTTCTAATGGTGTTACTTCTAGAATATCCCAAGTTTCAGTATCGTAATTAACTTTATAGCCAACCAATGCTGCCTCAACCTGATCTCTGAGTGATAAAGGTAATTCCCATACTCTTGTACACCCTGGATAGCCGAAAATATCATGATAGGTATTGTCTGAAATGGTTAAGTGTTTGCTCATACCCATCTGTGCAAAATTTCCCATAACGTCCTCAAGAAAGGTTGGTGGCGCTAATGGATAAAAGTCTATTTTTTGATACATTTTGACTGTGGCAACCGCCTCTAGCAAATTGGCTTTGATGCCAGCAGCATCGTTAATATCTTGCGTGATTTCGGTAACAAGATCGTTTTCCTTATCAATGGTGATTGAGTGAATCATAGGAAAAACGGTTAGTGTTTCGATAGACATGATTAATCCTAGTGCTTGAAATGACGCATGCTGGTAAACACCATGGCAATGCCGTGTTCATTAGCTGCTTCAATGACTTCATCGTCACGCATTGAGCCACCGGGCTGAATAATAGCTTTAATACCGGCTTCAGCTGCTGCGTCAATGCCGTCTCTAAATGGGAAGAATGCATCAGACGCCATGACCGATCCTTCAACAACTAAATTTTCATCAGCTGCTTTAATGCCGGCGATTTTGGCTGAGTAAACACGTGACATTTGTCCTGCACCCACGCCAATCGTCATTTTATTTTTCACATAAACAATAGCGTTCGATTTAACCGATTTGGCTACTTTCCAAGCAAACATTAAGTCATCCAACTGTTCGTCTGTTGGCTGTGTTTCACTAACGCAAATCATGTCTTTTTTGGCAATTGAGCCAAGGTCTTTATCTTGTACTAGTAGACCGCCAGTGACACGTTTATAGTCAAGTGATGGTTGTGCAGTAGATAAATCACCACACTCAAGTGCACGCACATTTTTCTTTTCGGCTAATGCTATTTTTGCATCATCGTCCACATGTGGCGCAATGATTACCTCGACAAATTGGCGATCGATAATAGCCTGGGCAGTTTTCTTGTCTAAATTGCGGTTAAAGGCGATAATGCCGCCAAAGGCTGAGGTTGGGTCGGTTTTGAATGCGTCGTCATAGGCTTCAAAAATGCTAGATCGTACTGCTACGCCACAAGGGTTAGCATGCTTGACGATAACACACGCAGGCTCATCAAATGTACGTACACATTCGAGCGCAGCATCAGCATCGGCCATATTGTTAAACGACATTTCTTTACCTTGGAATTGCGCGGAAGAGGCAACACAAGTCTCGGTAATGTTGTTCTCTTTATAAAACGCGGCAGATTGATGCGGGTTCTCACCATAGCGCATAGATTGCGTTTTTTGAAATTGTAGGTTCATGGTATTAGAGAAGCCATCTTCTTCTTTGCCTAAATAGTTAGCAATTGCGCCATCATACTGAGCGGTATGCTCAAAGGTTTTAAGTGCTAACTTGGTGCGTGTCTCAAGTGATGTGTCGCCATTTTCGTTGATTTCATCAATCACTGTTTGATAATCTGATGCGTCAACTACCACAGTTACTGAGGCGTGGTTTTTTGCACTAGAGCGCAACATGGCAGGTCCGCCAATGTCAATGTTTTCAATCGCATCTTCAAGTTTGCAATCAGGATTGGCGATGGTTGCTTGGAAAGGGTATAGATTAACCACAACCAAATCAATTGGGTTGATATCGTTCTGTGCCATGACTTCTTCATCAAGGCCGCGACGTGCCAAGATACCGCCATGAATTTTAGGGTTTAGTGTTTTCACACGACCAGCCATCATCTCAGGAAAGCCCGTGTAGTCAGAAACTTCAATTACAGGAATGTTGTTATCAGCTAAGAGCTTAGCAGTGCCACCTGTTGAAAGAATTTCGATATTTTTTGCGCTGAGTGCTTGAGCAAGTTCAAGTACACCAGTTTTATCAGAAACACTGATTAAGGCACGTTGTATAGACATTTTATTCCTTTGATTTTTAATAAAAATATAAGGAAATAATTATAAAGTGTTACAGCTTGTAGAGTTCTATTTTTTTCTTCAAGGTGCCGCGATTAATCCCTAAGATGCGAGAGGCTTCGCTTTGGTTGTGATTAACTCGATCTAGAACAAATTTAATAACAATAGGCTCAACCTCATTGGTAACCATCTTATGCACGCCGGACGCTGGCTCGCCATCAAGTTGCTTGAAATAGCGATCAAGTTTTGCGTTAATGCAAGCGGGTAAATCCATCGAGCTCATAGTTGATTTAAATAGTCCTCAAAAATTTTGAATTGTTGTTCACGATCAGTAATTTTGTTAATGGTTTGCCAAAATGGCTGAACATGATTTTTATCAAGGTGCGTAGCATACCAAAGAATGTGCTTGCGCGCGAGCCTCAATCCCAAAAAATCGCCATAAAATTGATGAATTTTATCAATATGCTGCAAAATAGTGCATTTTTTATCTTCAAGTGGTACCGGATTGAGTGATTGTCCAGTTTTTAAGTAATGATTAATTTCGGAAAAAATCCAAGGATTCCCCTGTGTGGCTCGTCCAATCATAACGCCAGCAGCATTGGTGTAATCTAGCACTTGGCGTGCTTTTTTTGCACTAGTAATGTCACCATTGGCAATCACAGGAATGTCAACTTGATTAACCACAGTTTTAATGGTGTCATATTCCGCCAGCCCCGTGTATTTGTCTTGTCTGGTGCGTCCATGCACGCTTAACATTTGAATGCCTGCTTGTTGGGCAATTTGGGCAATGGTTGGGGCATTTTTATTGTCAACACTCCAGCCAGTACGCATCTTAAGGGTGACAGGGATATCAACAGCAGCCACAACTGCCTCTAGAATTTCTTGTACCAGCTGCTCGTCTTGCATGAGTGCAGATCCGGCAGCCTTATTGCAGACTTTTTTTGCAGGGCAGCCCATGTTAATATCGATAATATCTGCACCATATTCAACTGCCTTAACGGCAGATAAGGCGAGTTCTTGAGCCTCTGATCCGGCAATTTGAATGCTAATTGGCTGCTGCTCCCCACTAAAATCTAGGCGATATTTAGATTTATTGCTATTGAGTAAATGCTCTTGAATAACCACCATTTCTGAGGTGGTTAACCCTGCACCAAGTGATTTGCATAACTGCCTAAAAGGCTTGTCGCTAGTACCAGCCATGGGGGCGAGTAATACATTTGACGCTAGATGATAAGGTCCAATTTTAATTGACACAAATGGTATTATTTTTTTGATTTTCGAGTTTTTTCAAGCAGGCGTCTTTGCTTAAGTTTTGACAAATGATCAACAAACAAAATACCATCTAAATGATCAATTTCGTGTTGAATGCAAACGCCTAATAACTCCTCAGCCTCTAACTCAAATTTTACACCTTGTTCATTTAAAGCGCGTACTTTAATGTGATTAGCGCGAGTGACGCATTCATAATAATTAGGCACTGATAAACAGCCCTCATCCCATTCTAATTCACCATCTTTCTCGATAATTTCAGGATTGATTAAACACAAAGGTTGAGATTTATCCTCAGATGTGTCAATAACAATCAAACGAATATGGTGATCCACTTGGGTTGCTGCAAGCCCAATGCCTGGCGCATCGTACATGGTTTCAAACATATCTTTAACCAAGCTGCGAATGGCATCATTAACCTCTGTAATTGGCTCGGCCTTGGTTCGAAGGCGTTTGTCTGGATAATGTAGAATAGGCAGTAACATGGTTATATTATAGTGTTTTTTACACTTTTAGAGAGCCCTGGGTGATCTTCGTTAAAATGAAGGCCTCGGCTTTCTTGTCTGGCGAGGGCTGATTGGATAATAATTTGAGCAGTTTTAACCAAGTTTCTTAGCTCAACCAAATCACTAGAAATTAAGTAAAGGCTGTAGTATTCATTAACTTCTACTTCAATTTGTTCTAATCGATGTTTGGCATAATTAAGGCGCCTGTCTGATCTTACAATGCCAACAAAATTCCACATAATGGCGCGCACTTCGTCCCATAAATGTGTCACAACGACTTTTTCATTGGAAGGTGCAACACGAGAAGCATCCCAGGGGTTAAATGATGGGTGGGCTGAATCTAATGCTTGCTGATTTATATCTTGTGCACAAGATTTGGCAAAGACAATGCACTCCAATAACGAATTACTGGCCATGCGATTAGCACCATGTACACGAGTATGTGCTACCTCGCCAATGGCATACAAGTTCTTAATATCAGTTTGGCCGTCAAGGTTAGTATCAATACCACCACAAGTGTAATGAGCTGCAGGCACTACCGGAATAGATTGACGTGAAATATCAATACCAAAACTTAGGCATTTGTCGAAGATGGTTGGGAAATGTTGCTGTATCCAATCTTTTCCTTTGAATGAGATATCTAGATAAACGCAATCCAAACCGCCTGATTTCATTTCTGAGTCGATTGCTCTGGCAACAATATCGCGCGGGGCAAGCTCACCACGCTCGTCATATTTATGCATAAATAATTCACCATTTGGCAGGTGAAGCTTGCCACCTTCGCCGCGTATAGCCTCGGAGATTAGAAAAGATTTTGCGTGAGGGTGGTAAAGGCAAGTAGGGTGGAATTGAGCAAACTCCATGTTAACAATCTTGCAGCCTGCGCGTTTAGCCATAGCGATACCATCGCCTGTCGAGGTGTCAGGGTTTGATGTGTAGCGATATACTTTAGAAGCGCCACCCGTTGCCAAAATGGTTTTATGTGCAACAAAGCTCTCGACTTTATGGGTTTGTTTGTTTAATACGTAAGCGCCAAAACATTGATCCATTTGAGTGAGTAAATCAACAGCAATATAGCCCTCAAATAAGGTAATGTTGTTGCGTTTTTTAACATTATTCAGTAGGTTTATTTGAATAGACTGACCAGTCTTATCTGCAACATGGGCCACCCTTCTGTGGCTGTGGCCACCTTCTGTAGTTAGGTGGTAGGCGTTGTTGTCTTTGGTAAATTGCACGCCAGAGTTTTCCAATGAATCAATGGCGGCAGGTGCATTTTTTACCATAAAGTTAACAGCCTCTTTATCAGCCAAACCGCAAGCAGTTGATAAAGTATCAGCCACATGTTGATCAAAATTGTCATGGGCATCAAGTACAGCAGAGATTCCACCTTGCGCATAAAATGAGCTGCCTTCGAGCACATCATCTTTGGCAATTAAGGCAATAGACAGGTCTGTAGAGAGTTGTAGGGCGCTCATTAATCCAGCACTACCAGTGCCGATAATTAAGACGTCAAATTGATGTTGCCCTTCTAGACTGCTGTGTGTCGCTTGTGTAGACATAAAGGCTAATATTAAATTTTTGGCTTCACCATCAAGATTAACTTTGGCAACAAGGTCAAGTTAGCCAATAGGGCACTAAGCATGGCAATGGCGGTAAAGATGCCAAAATAAATACTTGGTATAAAGTTAGACAAGGCTAAAATCAAAAACCCCAAAGTAACTGTAATCGATGTATAAAACATTGCCAGGCCAATGCTGGCATGTGAGCGATACATAGTCTTTAAGTAGTTGTTATCTTTTTTAAATTCACTTTTAAAGCGGTGAATATAGTGAATGGCGTTATCTACACCAATACCAATAGCAATGGCGGAAATGGTAATGGTCATTAGGTCTAGTGGGATATTAGATAAACCCATAATGCCAAGAATAAACAACGACGGCAAGGTGTTTGGAATGATCGCCAAGATTGATAAGCTAATCGATTTAAATACAAATAAAAACATGATAAAAATAATACCAAACACTACAGCAATGGTTTTTATCTGAGAGTCAAACAAGCTTTGTAACATGTTGTTGTATAGAACTAGCATGCCACTAAGTCTGAAGCTTTCTGGTTTAAAGCCTAATTCATCAGAGAGGTGATGGTTGATATTTTCAATTAATTCGCCGCGTTTTAACGCTTTATTGGTTTCGTTGACACGGATGACGATACGCAGCTGCCCATTATCTTCGGAAATATATGGCGTTAGTACGTGTTGTTTGGCTGATTCAGGAATCTGGCCGCGAACAATATTAAGAAAGAAGCCATTAGGCGTTTCACCGTCATTAGCCTGGGTTAGAATGCTCATCAAAGTGTCAATAGAAAGCACTTTTCCGGTTTCTTTTAGTCCATCAAGATAAGTATGGACGTCGTGTATTTCTGCTCTTAAGTCTTCATCAAACCAATAGTCTTCAGCTAAATCTTCAAAGATAATCTCTAGTGGAATGGTGCCACCTAATTCTTGGTCGATTAATGTTAACCCTTGATTGATTTCAGTGCTTTCTTTAAAGTAATCAATAAATCGATTTTCTACACTGAGTTTTGATACACCAAAACCTGCAGCAACAATAAAAACAACAAGGCTTACTAGTAAATGGTTACCAAATCGCTCGACAAATGTAGCCAAGGCTGTGGTAAATCCTAGCTCAGTTTTATGAGCGGCAATCTTTGCTTTTGGTAGTAGCGACATAATCATTGGAAAAGCTAAAAATGATAGCACTAGGGCAATGGTTACACCAATTGACATCATCCAACCGAAGTCAATCACTGGGCGAATGCCACTGATAAGTAAGGAGCTAAACGCGGCAAAAGTGGTTAGTGTGGTAAATAAACACGGCTTAAACATTTGCGTTAATGTGTCTTTGATAAGCTGTTGAGATTCAAGCGTTGGATTAAGTACAGAGAGTTCACGATATCTAACCACCAAATGAATAATAACTGAAAGTGTCATTACCAATAGTAGCGAGAAGAAGTTGCTTGAAATAACCGTAACTTTCCACTCTAAAAATGCTAATAATCCTGTCATGATTAGTGCACCTGTAATACTAATGCCGATTGGCATTACTACCCAGCGCAACCCTTTAAAAATAATGGCCAAAATAAGCGTCATTAGTCCAATTACTGCCAAACTAAAAACGATTAAGTCGCTACTGATATAGCTCACAATATCGGTTGTAATCATAGGTAAACCACCTAAAAATAAGCTGGCTTTGTCTGAATATTGGTGAATTTGCGTGCGAATTTGAGCAATGGTTTGGGCCTGTTGGTCGCTCTGCAAACTGGCATTACGCAAGACTTGTTTTTCAATACTTTTTAATTTGGCTAATTGTTCTTCATTGAGCGAGTTGTTGTTGCGCTTAATGCGCATTTGATCACGAGTATTGCGCAGCGTAGAAAATCGTTGATTTTCTTTCAGGCTGATTAAAATCGCCGTTGTCTTGCCATCTTTGCTTACTAAATTATTAGCATAAAGCGGTGATGTTTTGAATTCATTGATGGCTAAATCAAGATTAGCATTGCCGTTTTCAATGGTGGTATTTTCATCTGCTAATTCTACTAATGAAAGTGGTGGTGAGCGAAATAAAGGCACGTCTAAAATGCTAGTGACCGATTTGACTTGCTCGATGCTATTTAAACTTTGCTTGAATCGTGATAAGTGCGCTAACTGTTGCGGGTCTAGTAGCTCACCCTTGACTTGATAAGAAATAACCAAATAGTCATCAGAGCCATAATCATTCTTGACACGCTGATAAAAAGCCAAGTTTTCATCCCCTTCAAGTACCAAAGAATCTGAAGATGCATCGAGTTGAAAATTAGGGATTTGAGAAACAAAAAACCCTGCTAGAGTGAGTAGCAGGGCTAAGCCTAACAATGATTTTTTTAAGACAAAATTAAAAAATAGATTCATATATTAACACCCGGGCTAACTAAAACTCAAATTTAGCGGCTGTTTCTAAGCCTTGCATAACGTCTAGTTGTGTTTCAAATAATGATTTCGTTTCCCATTTATGCTCACTGAGGCGAGTGATTATTTTGGCGCTCATGGTTTTTCCTGTACCTTCAACCACAAAAATTCGCCCGCCAACATTAAGCAGATGAAAAAAACGACCTGTAATTTTTGGCACCGAAGTGCTAATAACAACCACGTCGTAAAAATCCGTAGAACGCTGCCAACCTTTTGACGCATCACCCACCTCAAAACTGACGTTTTTTATACCAAGTTCTTTGAGTTTCTGCTGGGCAGAGTTGCTTAATGTTTCATCAATTTCTATACTAGTAACCGATTGGCAAAGTTTAGATAGAACGGCAGTTAAGTAGCCACTACCTGTGCCCACTTCTAGTACTGTTTCATTTTTTCTGATGTGTAATGCATCAAGTAGGCGACCCTCTACTTTTGGCGAAAGCATTTTTGCCTTATCGGTTAATGGAATTTCAATATCTGCAAAGGCTAGATTTTTATAATTCTCAGGAACAAAATCTTCTCTAGGTATATCTCTGAGTGCGTTGTTGGCAATATAATCTAAGCCACCCCAAGGGCGAATTTGATTATCAATGGCATTTTTTCTTGCTTGTGAGATGTCCATAATATTTTATCGTTTCTTTGGAGGTAATAAGTCGGTAATGGTGCCTTCAGCCATTTCCACGGCAAAGGCGGTAGTTTCGCTTAAAGTAGGGTGGGCGTGAATGGTTAAGGCGATATCAGACATATCGCAGCCCATTTCAATGGCCAGTGTTGGCTCAGCAATCAGCTCGCCAGCATTTGTTCCACAAATGCCCATGCCTAATATGCGGTGGGTATTTTTGTCAAACAAGGCTTTTGAGACGCCTTCACTTCTGCCAATACTCAGACTTCGACCAGAAGCAGCCCAAGGGAATTTTCCTACTTCATAATCAATGCCTTCGGCCTTAAGTTCTTTTTCAGTTTTACCAGTCCAAGCCACCTCAGGATCGGTGTAGGCGACTGATGGAATGGTTAGTGCATCAAAGCCAGATTTATGTCCGCAGATTACTTCGGCAGCCACTTTGGCTTCATGAACCGCTTTGTGCGCAAGCATTGGTTGGCCAACAATATCACCAATGGCATAAATATTTTCAACATTGGTTTTCATTTGTTTATCAACATTGATAAAGCCCCAATCATCAACCTCAACTCCAGCCTTATCAGCGCCAATTAATTTTCCATTGGCAGATCGTCCAATGGAAACAAGCACTTTGTCAAAGGTGTCAAATTCTGGCGCTTTTTTACCTTCAAATCCTACTTTAATGCCTTCATCTAAAGCTTCCATACTGGCTACTTTGGTATTTAAGAAAATATTGGCATAACGTTTATTAATGCGTTTATATAAAGGGTTGACAATATCTTTATCCGCGCTAGCAATTAATTGATCGGATAATTCAACCACCGTAATTTCACTGCCCAGTGCTTCATATACGGTTGCCATTTCAAGGCCAATAATACCGCCACCAACAATTAACAGGCGTTTTGGCACATCCGATAATTCTAGTGCATCGGTAGAATCCATTACACGAGGGTCGTCAAATGGAAAGGCAGGAATTTTGGTTACGCGCGAGCCAGCAGCAATAATACATTGTTCGAATTCAATAATCTCGTCACTATCATCAATAGCGATTTGATTATTGGAGATAAATTTGCCGTAGCCAGTAACGACATTGACTTTTCTCGCTTTAGCAAGTGCTTTAATACCGCCAGTTAATTTGGATACTACGCCTTCTTTGTTGCCTCGCACGCCGTCAATATCAATAGTAGGCTCGTTAAAACTTACCCCTAAATGTGACGCTTCTTTGGCCTCATTAATAATTTCTGCCGTATGCAGTAGTGCCTTTGAAGGAATACAACCAACATTTAAACACACGCCACCAAGCGCTTCGTAACGCTCAATTAGCGTAACTTCTTTGCCTAGGTCAGCGGCTCTAAAGGCAGCTGTGTAGCCGCCTGGTCCTGATCCAATAACAACAACTTGAGTTTTGGTAATCATAATAAAATTTCTCTAATATCACTTAAGATTGAATTTAAGTCTGCCATAAAGCGACCACCTTGAGCACCATCAATAACGCGGTGATCATAAGATAAAGCCAGTGGAAGTGTTAATGTCGGAATAAAGTTTTTACCATCCCAAGTTGGTTTCATTTGTGATTTTGATACACCTAAAATAGCCACTTCTGGTGCATTAACGATAGGGGTAAATTGCGTGCCACCAATGCCACCTAGACTTGAAATGGTAAAGCCAGCACCCTGCATATCGCCTGGTTTAAGTTTTCCGTCACGTGCCTTGGCTGAAGTTTGCGCCAGTTCTGTTGCTAAATCAGTCAGTGATTTAGTTTCGACATCTTTAATGACTGGCACAACCAAACCGTTCGGCGTGTCCATGGCGATACCCAAATTAAAGTATTTTTTAAGAATGAGGTTTTCGCCTGATTCATCTAATGAGGCGTTGAATCTTGGATGATTTTTAAGCGCCTGAACAACTGCCTTCATGATAAATACCAGTGGTGTTAACTTAACACCTTTGGCTTTTTGCTCTTGTCTAAATGCCTCCATTTGATCAATATTAACTTCATCAAATTGAGTAACATGTGGAATATTAAGCCAGCAAGCGGTTAAATGTTTACCGGATAATTTGTTGATTCTTGATAAGGCTAATGTTTCCGTCTCGCCAAATTTAGAAAAATCAACAACTGGTGTTTTAGGCAATCCGCCGCCCATGCCACCTGAAGTGATAATTTGTTTAACATAACCTTTTAGATCTTCATCAAGTACTCTACCTTTAGGGCCACTACCAGATACATTGCTTAAATCGACACCCAACTCTCTGGCTAATTTTCGAATTGAAGGAGAGGCGTGTGATTCTCCTTTCGGTGTATTGGAGACTGATTGATCTAAGGTGGCAGCTGATTTTGCTACCGGTGTTGGCGTAGTTGCTGGTTTTTGCTCTACTGGTGCGCTGGCTTTTTTGACTGGCGCTTCAGTGGCTGTACTAGTAGCTGCACTACTTTCAATGTTTAGAATTAGGTCGCCTAAGCTGAGTTTATCACCCAGAGTAATGTTGACATCAACTACTTTTCCAGCAATTGGCGTTGGAATTTCCATCGAAGCTTTGTCGCTTTCAAGGGTAATAATGCTGTCTTCTTCATTAAGATCATCGCCAACTTGAGTAAGAATTTCAATTACTTCTACTTGGTCAAAGTCGCCAATATCTGGTACAGTGACGGGCACTATTTTTGCCTCTACCGCTTCTGTTGGTGCAGGTTGTTCGACATTTGAGTCGCTATCAGTGGCTGTATTATCGTCACTTTCTAGTGCAATAACCAAATCACCTTGTTTGATTTTGTCACCGATACTGACATTAATACTGCTGACGACGCCAGCGCTTGGCGTTGGAATTTCCATTGAAGCTTTGTCGCTTTCTAAAGTTATTATGCTGTCTTCAGCTGCAATTGTGTCGCCAACGCTCACTAAAATCTCAATAACTTCAACTTCGTCAAAGTCGCCAATGTCTGGTAATTCTATATTTTTTATTGTAGACATAATGTCAATTTCACTACTCATTTAAAGGTGATAATTATCGCAAAAATGGGCGCTAAAAGGGGATAAATGTTAAAATACTTTTAGTCACTTGTTTGATGATTTAATTTTTTGCTATTAATTGGGCTCGCCATTACATGCCAAATGCATTACAAATTTCAAAGCTAACCAAAACTTATGCTAATAATGTGCAAGCATTGTCACAGGTTGATTTAAGTGTTGAGCAGGGTGATTTTTTTGCGTTATTAGGCAGTAATGGTGCCGGAAAAACCACCATGATTGGCATTATTTGCTCTTTATTAAACAAGACATTTGGCAGTGTATCGGTGATGGGCTTGGATCAGGCTACTGAGCTTAACCAAGTAAAGCGCATGATTGGGCTCATGCCGCAAGAATTTAACTTTAATCCGTTTGAGCCCATTGAAGAGATTTTAATTAATCAAGCAGGCTATTACGGTATTGATCGTCATCAGGCTAAAGCAAGAGCTGAACTATTGTTAAAGCGCATAGAGCTTTGGGATAAGCGTACAGATATGGCTAAGTCTTTGTCTGGTGGCATGAAGCGACGGTTAATGTTGGCTAGGGCGCTTATGCACGAGCCAAAAATCTTAATTCTTGATGAGCCAAGTGCCGGTGTAGATGTTGAAATTCGTCGTTCAATGTGGGATTTTCTAAAAGAACTTAATAATGAGGGAATGACAATCATCTTGACCACCCACTATTTAGAAGAGGCTGAGTCCTTGTGTCGTAATATTGCCATCTTGGACAAAGGTCAAGTCATTGAACAAAGCAGTATGAAAGCTCTGTTAGCTAAAGTTTCTCAACAGGTGTTAATTTTGGAGAGTGGTAAGTCTTTGCCAAATCCTTTGCCAATGTTAAGTTTTTCAGTTGAAAGATTGGATGATCATTCAATGCAGGTGGTTTTAGATAAGTTAAGTATTAGTAATGCACTTGAAACTTTAGGAAAAGAAGGCATTGAAATTGAACATGTTAGAAGTGCTCAAAATCGACTAGAAACCTTATTTTTACGCCTAACATCACGAGAAGATTGATATGTGGATTGCTTATAAAACCATTGTGGTTAAAGAAATTTTAAGATTTTCACGAATTTGGGTGCAAACTATTTTTCCACCGATTATCACTACTTCTTTGTACTTACTTATTTTTGGGGGGTTAATGGGTGAGCGCATTGGGCCGATGCAAGGGGTGGATTACCTACATTTTATTATTCCAGGCATTATTCTGATGACGGTTATTCAAAATGCTTACGCAAACACCGTATCTTCATTTTTTTTGGCAAAATTTAATCACAGTATTGAGGAGTTGTTAATCTCGCCTGTGTCTTATTGGGTAATTTTATTAGGCTATGTCTCTGGCGGTGTTGCTAGAGGATTTTCAGTGGGTTTGGGTGTGTTTATAGCGGTATCTTTTTTTGTTGATTTGTCTATTTACAGTATCGGCATTGTACTAATAACCTTTCTACTAACAGCTGTTTTATTTTCATTGGCTGGATTTATTAACGCTGTATTCGCCCAATCGTTTGACGACATTTCTATTGTGCCAACCTTTATCTTAATGCCAATGACTTATCTTGGTGGCATGTTCTACAGCATTGAAATCTTGCCAGAGTTTTGGCAAATGTTGAGTAAATTCAATCCAATTTATTATATGGTTGATAGCTTCAGAATGGGTTTTTTAGGTAGCTCTACCACAGATTTTATAACCTCAATGATGGTACTAACATCAATGATTATATTGCTGGCTGTTGTGGCATTTTATTTATTAAAAAGAGGGGTTAATATTAAGACTTAATAGAGTCTTCCTCTCCAGAAATCATGCGCTTGATGTTGCTACGATGAGTGTAAAAAATCCAAATGCAAATGACAATAAGTATGTAAGTTGCCTCTAATTGATCGGTTAAAAAGTAAAAATAAATAGGGGTTAGGGCGGTTGCAATCAGTGCTGATAATGAGGAAATTTTTAGCACTTTAGCAACAAATAGCCAAGTTGCTATAAAAGCAAGCCCTGCCAAATAGTTAAGTGCAAGCAAACTACCAATAAAAGTAGCCACGCCTTTGCCGCCTTTGAATCCGAAAAATATCGGATACACATGACCCAAAAACGCACTGAGTGCGACCAACATTAATTCTGGGGCACTAAGCCCAAAATAGTGACCAATAGCAACAGGAATAACGCCCTTGAGGCCATCGCCTAATAAAGTTGCAGCAGCAGCTTTTTTTCCGCCAATACGAAGCACATTGGTCGCACCTGGATTGTTTGATCCTTGAGTTCTTGGGTCGGGCAAATCTAGCACTTTACAAATGATAATGGCCATAGAAACTGAGCCGATTAGATAAGCCGAAATGATGAGCAGGGGTAGCATATAATTTTCGATATTGTAATTTGATATTAATTTAAGCATGGATATAGTATTTATACAAGGATTAAAAATCGATTGTGTAATCGGCATTTATGATTGGGAGCGTGAAATTCGTCAAGATATCACCCTAGATATTGAGATGGGTTTTGACATTAAGCCTGCTAGTCAAACTGATCATATTGATCAAACCCTTGACTACAAAGCGGTTTCAAAGCGTTTGATTGATTTTGTGCAAAAAAGCGAATTTCAGCTGGTTGAAACGCTTGCTGAAAGAATTTGCGAAATTATTCTCTCGGAGTTTGCTGTTGAGCAAGTTAAGCTGACTTTGAACAAAGGCAAGGCGGTTACCGGTGCTCAAGGTGTTGGAGTAATCATTAATCGTACAAAAAATGGCTAAAATTCACATAAATATTGGCTCAAATCAAAATCGTGAGACAAATATTGCTGGCGCTATTGATTATTTAAAGCTAAATTTTGCTGATATTAAAATTTCCGATATTTTTGAGTCACCCGCCGAGGGCTTTGAAGGTGATGATTTTTACAATGTGGGTGTTAATGCTAAGACACAGTTAAGCATTGAAGATGTTAACGCCGTATTAAAAAATATTGAAAAAACCTTTGGCAGGGATCGCACACAACCTAAGTTTTCCTCGCGACTTATTGACCTAGATTTGGTGATTTATGACGCAGTTGTTAATCCTGAGTTAAACCTTCCTAGGGACGATATCATGTTGTATTCATTTGTATTGGCGCCATTAGCTCAATTGAATGGCACGGATACTCACCCGCTAGAAAAGCAAACCTATCAGCAACTTTGGCAGAATTTTCAAACCAATAATCAGTTTGAATTATCGCAGTATAATATTGAAAAAATCCTTTAATTATCTAGAGAGAATTATGACCAAAACAAGACGCCTTTTAGCGATATTTTTATTGACTTTTTCAACGGCTATTTTTGCTAATTCTTATGTAGAAGGCAAGAACTATATTAAGCTTGATAAGCCGGTTAAAACGGCTAATAAAGACAAGGTTGAGGTGCGAGAGTTGTTTTGGTATTATTGTCCGCATTGCTTTAATGTTGAGCCAATCCTGCACGATTGGGTAGAAAAATTACCTAGCAATGTTGATTTTGTTCGCCAGCCAGCTGTTTTTTCTGACCGTTGGATTAACGGCGCGATCTTTTATTATGTACTAGAACAGTTAGGTGAAGTTGATCGCCTACACGCAAGATTATTCGACGCTATTCACTTGCATAAAACTGCTTTTATTGATCAGGAAGATTTTGTTGAGTGGCTGAGTGATCAAGGGGTGGATAAAACTAAAGCCAACAATGCGTTTAAATCTTTTTCGGTGCGAGTTAAGGTTAATAAATCTAAAATTAATACGGTGAAATATCATACTTCTGGCGTGCCAGCAATTGTGATTAATGGCAAATATTGGACGGATGCTTCGCACGCAGGTGGCGAGTTTAATATGTTCAAAGTAGCTGATTATTTAATTGCAAAAGAATCTAAATAGTATTTGTGCTTGACCGTGTTTTAGTTTTATCTGGTCTTGATCCTTCTGGCGGTGCAGGTATTGCTGCTGATATTGAAACCATTAATCAATTTGGTGTTACGCCACTTCCTGTTGTTACCACGTTAACTGCGCAAAACACACAAGTAGTTAGCGCCATCCAGGCAGTTGATCACGCTCTGATTGAACAGCAGCTAACAGCGCTGGCAGATGATACTAGTATTAACACCGTTAAAATTGGCTTACTATCCTCTGTTGAGCAGATTAATACTATTGCGCACTGGCTTAATGAAAATCACTTAGTGGTATTAGACCCTGTTATTAAAGCAAGTACAGCAGATGTTATGCTAGATGAGAATATGCTTAAAGCACTTAGAGCATCGCTACTGCCAATGGTTACATTATTAACGCCAAATATGGCCGAATTACAAGCATTAGCACCTGATTTAGATGAGCAATCGGCAGTAGCCACGTTGCCTTGTGAGTGGGTGCTATTAACCACAACCGACATTTCTGATCAAATAATTGAGCACCGCTTGTATCATCAATCCAATCTAGTGGAACGATTTAGCTATCCTAAATTACCTGGTCAGTATCACGGTTCGGGCTGTACACTAGCAAGTGCTATTAGTGCCTTGCTAGCCAGCCAGATTGACGTCAAAAATGCGGTTAAACGGGCATTGGATTACACCTACCAAACTTTGTTAAACGCCAAACGAATAGGTAAAATGCAATACCATCCTAATAGAGCAAAACCTTTAACATGAGTTTTATTGACAACTGGCTAAGAGCCGACATTAAAGCAATTAATGCATATCACGTGCCACCTGCTGGCAACATGATTAAGCTTGATGCGATGGAATCACCGTTTGCTTTGCCTGATGAGTTGGTTGATCAATATTTGGCGTATTTGGCAGAAAGTGAATTAAACCGCTATCCAAATCCAAGTGCGGATGCACTTAACCAAACGCTTCGAGAATTGATGAATATTCCTGATGAGTTTGGGGTTTTATTGGGTAATGGTTCAGACGAGCTGATTCAATTATTGGCATTAGCTTGCGAGACAGGTGACACAATTTTAAGCGTTGAGCCGAGCTTTGTTATGTACGATATGATTGCCAAGTTCACTCGTTTGAATTATCAAGGTGTGGCGTTAACAAAGGATTATCAATTAGATTTATCAGCCATGCTTGATGCAATTACTGCGCATAATCCTAAATTGGTTTTTATTGCTTATCCAAATAATCCAACGGGCAATACATTTGATAGAAAGGCGATTGAAACCATTATTCAGTCGACCGAAGCGATGGTGGTCTTGGACGAGGCTTACTATGCCTATGCGGGCGATAGTTTTATTGCAGATATTGCTAAGTATCCAAATCTGGTGGTATTGCGTACCGTGTCAAAAATTGGGTTTGCAGGTCTACGCTTGGGATTGTTGGTTGGTAATGCCCAAACAGTTGCCGAGCTAGATAAACTGCGCCTACCGTATAACATCAATACACTAACCCAAGTGAGTGCTAATTTTTTATTGCAACAAAAAACGATGATTAGTGATAATGCATCAGTTATTATTGAGCAGCGCCAACAGTTATTCAACGAGTTAAATGCAGTAGCTGGGTTAACAGTATATCCATCACAAGCTAATTTTATTTTATTTAAAGCGCCGCAAGCGCAAGCACTATTTGATTACTTAAAGGCTAACGGTGTATTGATTAAAAATTTGAGTAGCGCACCAAAATTAACAGATTGTTTACGTGTCACTGTGGGCGATGCGACGCAAAACCAATTGTTTATGAGTGTCGTTAACCAATTCTACGCAGTATAAAATGATTAACAATAAAACATTAGAGCAATATATCAATCAGTATTTAAATGTTGCTAATTTTAGTGATTATTGCCCTAACGGTCTTCAAATTGAAGGGAAGTCGGAAATTTGTAGCATTATTTCAGGCGTTAGTGCCAATCAAGCGTTAATTGATCAAGCCATTGATGAAAAAGCCGATGCCTTGTTGGTTCATCATGGATTTTTTTGGAAAGGCGAAGACCAAGTATTGACTGGCATTAAAAAAAATCGTATTAAGGCCTTATTGGAAAATGACATTAATTTATACGCTTATCATCTGCCATTAGATGCCCATCCAGTTGTTGGCAATAATTTGCAGTTGGCCATGCGTCTAAATATTCAAAATCCTACGCCGATTGGCGACACGCTAGTCTGGCAAGGTGAAGTAGATGCATCGTTGTCGGAGGTGGCACAATCAGTCATGAATGTGACCGCCAGAGCGCCACAAGTGTTTGGCGAAAAACACGCACAAGTTCAAACCATTGCCTGGTGCAGCGGGGGCGCGCAAAGTTATATTAAGCATGCGATTGATATCGGTGCAGATTGTTTTATAACGGGTGAAGTTTCTGAGCAAATTCCAGCCATCGCCAAAGAGAATAATATTGCCTTTATCGCAGCTGGGCATCACGCCACCGAGCGTTACGGTGTGCAAGCATTGGCTCAGCATTTGGCGCAACAATTTTCACTAGAGCATCAATATATTGATATTGATAATATTGTCTAATAGATAAGCATTAAACAGCTTTAAACTCAAAGCGTTAGATTGAATGCTATTTTGCAAAATAAAGTATAATAGTCCTGATTTTACAATTTTCAATTTATTAAACTTATGAGCAAGAAATTTAATGTTGCTGTTGTTGGTGCAACGGGCGCTGTGGGCGAAACCATTCTTTCAATTTTAGAACAGCGTGATTTTCCGATTGATAATTTATACCCGTTAGCCAGTGCTAATTCAGCTGGCAAGAAGGTTTTTTGCCAAGGTAAGAGCTGGACAGTTCAAGATTTAGATACCTTCGATTTCTCTCAAGCGCAAGTGGGTTTATTCTCGGCAGGTGGTAGCATTTCTGAAAAATATGCGCCAATTGCTGCAGAAGCAGGCTGTATTGTTATCGACAATACGGCACATTTTCGTCGTGATGAAGATATCCCTTTGGTGGTTCCAGAGGTTAATCCGCATGCTATTGCGGGCTATACAAAGCGCAATATTATCGCCAATCCAAATTGTTCAACGATTCAGATGTTGGTAGCACTTAAACCGATTCATGATGCAGTTGGTATTGAGCGTATTAATGTGGCCACTTATCAAGCGGTTTCAGGTTCAGGTAAAGAGGCAATTTCTGAGCTAACCGATCAGTCGGCTAAATTATTAGGCGGCAATACTGATATCAGCATCGATGTTTATCCAAAACAAATTGCATTTAACGTTATTCCGCATATTGATGTATTTCAAGATAATGGCTACACCAAAGAAGAGATGAAAATGGTCTGGGAAACGAAAAAGATTTTTGAAGATGAAAATATTTTAGTTAATCCAACAGCTGTTCGTGTGCCAGTTATTTATGGACACTCTGAAGCCATTAATATTGAAACTAAAAGCAAAATCACTGCCGCAGAAGCGACTCAAATTTTATCAAAAGCGCCTGGTGTTAAGGTGATGGATAAGCGTGAAGATGGTGGCTATGCAACGCCGTTTACAGAGGCGACTAACCACGATGAAACGTTTGTTAGTCGTATCCGTGAAGATATTTCCTACGAAAAAGGACTTAACTTGTGGGTAGTTTCTGATAATATTCGCAAAGGTGCAGCACTTAATACCATCCAAATTGCTGAAATTTTAATTAAGGACTATTTATAACTAGCAAAGATATGACTAAAGTATCGAGAAAAACTAACGAAACAGACATTGTTGTTGAGCTTAATTTGTACGGGTCAGGCAAAGCTGATATTGATACAGGTGTGCCATTTTTAGACCATATGTTAGATCAAGTGGCGCGCCACGGTGTGATGGATTTAACCATTAAATGTGACGGCGATACTCAAATTGATGATCACCATAGTGTTGAAGATATTGGCATTACGTTGGGTCAAGCTTTTGCACAAGCTGCAGGCGATAAAGCTGGCTTTACTCGCTACGGACATTCGTATGTACCATTAGACGAGGCTTTGTCTCGCGTGGTGTTAGATCTTTCCGGGCGTCCTGGTTTGGATCTTAATGTAAGTTTTACACGCGCATTAATTGGCACATTTGATGTTGATTTATTTTCTGAGTTTTTCACCGGATTTGTTAATCACGCGTTAGTAACATTGCATATTGACAACCTTAAAGGTGTGAATGCGCACCATCAAGCCGAAACTATCTTTAAAGCGTTTGGTCGTGCCTTGAGAATGGCGGTAACTCCTGATGAGCAACAAGCGGGTGTTATCCCTTCAACCAAAGGCTCGTTGTAGTAGTTAATCATGCAAAGTATTGCAATTGTTGATTATGGCATGGGCAACGTGCGCAGCGTGCAAAAAGCCATTGAGCATGTTGCGCCGAATGATCAAGTTTTCCTAACGGATGATAAAACACTAATCAACGAGGCCGATCGCATTGTCTTTCCTGGACAAGGTGCAATGGGCGCTTGTATGCAAGCGCTAAATGAGCATGATTTGGTAGCAACAATCAAGCAGGCAGCCCATGAAAAACCCTTTTTAGGCATTTGCCTGGGCTTGCAGTTATTATTTGATCACTCGCAAGAAAATGGTGGCACGCATGGCCTGTCTATTCTTGATGGAGAGGTGGTTCACTTTCCAAAAACCAAGTTAAAAATCCCACATATGGGCTGGAATACGGTCAAACACACTGTTGATCATCCAATGTGGCAAGATATTGAAGACAATGCGCGTTTTTATAGTGTGCATAGTTATTATGTGCAAACGGCTGATTCAAGTGTGATTGCTGGTTCAACCAATTATGGTATTGATTTCACTTGTGCGGTCGCGCAAGAAAATATGTTTGCTGTGCAATTTCACCCAGAAAAGTCACAACATGACGGTTTGCAACTGCTAACTAATTTTGTTAATTGGAAAGCTTAGTTCAACAATTGTTTGACGCAGTTCATAGTATTGGCATGATAGCCAGAACCAAAAATATTTAAATGATTTAAATAGTGGTAGAGCATGTACAAGGGTTTGCGTTGTTCAAATCCTGGGTCTAATGGGTAGTGTGCTTGATAGGCGCTATAGAATTCAGCTGAAAATCCGCCAAACATAAAGCTTAGTGCAAAATCAATCTCTCTGTGTCCGTAGTAGCAAGCTGTATCAACAAAATAAGTATTGTGCTGATCGCTAATATAATTGCCAGACCACAGGTCACCATGTAGCAAAGAGGGTGTAATTTCAAAATCAAGCAAGCTAGGTAGTTTTGCCTCCAATGAGCGTAATAGTTGATAGTCAGTCGAACTTAGGTGGTTGTTTTTATTGGCTAAATCAATCTGAAACAGCAGTCGATATTGCCAATAGAACTCTGCCCAATTGGTGATTCTTTTATTCGTTGCATTTGGCTGAAAAGTGTCACCAATCTTGTTATCAAACTCAAAGCCAAAATAAGTGTCTTTTTGTTGATGTAAATTGGCTAATTGCTCGCCCAATTGAGTTTGAGTGTGTGGATTGTGGGCAGACTCAATCCATTCAAGTATTAAACAATGTTGAGTGCTAATAAGCACTTTCGGTGTTTTAATAAATTGACTCAATAGCGTTAATTCTCTAGCCTCCTTAATCAGCAAGTCGTTACGATTGTTTTGGTATTTGATAAAAACCTTCTCGCCATTTGCTAATGTAACTTGATAAGCATTAAATACCCCTGTGCTAATAGACTCGCTGGATTTTATTTGCTGGCCAAGGTGCTGCTGTATAAGCTGGTTAAGCGGCATGCATCTAGGTATTTGCTTGCGACTTCAAACAGTGAATGTAGGTCTGGTGATCCATCGGCGTATTGTTTTTTTGTGATGAGAAAATCATCTGTGCAATACAATCCATCATTAGATGCTCGGCTTTGTGTGGGTCTTGAACTTTGTTTAGTATTGTTTGGTAATACTTATTAATGCCAGTTGGCTGATTAATTGAGAGTTGCTCTCTTAAAGATAGGTGTAAGTTAATATGTAAAAAAGGATTAACTTCGCCTTGTTCCGGAAAATAATCAGATTCTGTATTATTGATTAATTGGTGATATTCTGGATGTAGCTCAATGACTTGAGTCAGTTGATCCTCTAAAGGATCAAGGATTTTTTTATCTAAGAATTTTTGCCAAGCATTGGCTAAGAATTTTCGTTGTTCAGATCGATCTTGTGTGTAGAGCACTGATCAAACTAAAGATTTTTCTCTTCGTATTCACACAAGTCAAGCAAGATGCATTCAGTGCAGAGTGGTGAGCGAGCTTTACACGTATAGCGACCATGTAGAATCATTAAATGGTGTGCCGGCACTCTAAACTCATCAGGAATGAATTTAACTAATTTCTTTTCCACTTCGAGTACAGTTTTTCCACTGGCGATTGCAGTACGGTTGGCTACGCGGTAGATGTGTGTGTCAACTGCAATGGTTGGATGGCCGAAAGCGGTATTAAGCACCACATTGGCAGTTTTACGACCAACACCTGGTAGCGCTTCTAGCTCTTTGCGTGTTTCAGGAACGTTTGAGTTATACTTGTCGATAAGGATTTTACAAGCTTGAATAATGTGCTTAGCCTTAGAGTTAAATAAACCAATGGTTTTGATTGTGTCTCTGAGTGTATCTTCACCCAGCTCAAAAATTGATTCTGGCGTATTGGCAATCGGAAAAAGCTTATCGGTAACTTTATTAACACTTTTGTCAGTTGCCTGAGCGGATAACGTAACCGCCACTAATAGCTCAAAAGGGGTTGTGTAGTTTAATTCTGTTGTTGGGTCAGGTATCTTTTTAAGTAACCTTTCAAACATTTCGAAACGAGTCTCAGCGTTCATTCTTCTCTTTTGCTTAATTTCTCAATAGCCAAAGATTATACCTGAGATCTGAATTAATAGCAAAACGCGCTTAGTGTATTTCCTAAAAACACACTAAAAGAAAGACTCACCATAGCTTTCAAGCTGCTGCCAAAGTGTTTCGTTTTGTGGGTATTGTTGACGCATGGTTGCAATGCGTTCAAGATAATCATCAATTGATAAATAGCCATTTTCACCCATTTGAACTCTACCTTGTATGGTTTCGAACCAATCTTCTGCTTCATCATCGGTCAAACTTTGTGGATAATTTCTAGCTTTGAAATGCATGAGCAATGTTGCTAATTTTTCATCCTTAAATTTTGGATGAAAAGCTTTAAGATCATCGATTGGTAGTGACTGTAATTGCTCACCAAGACGCTTATCAGCGTTGTCCATAAAGCCGCCATACAATGATTGATCAACATCATTATTACCTTCAAAATCTTGATCATTGCGATATAAATCTTGCACCACTTTTTCGATCGCTGTTTTATTGTCGTTAATAAAGTTTAAATGTTGCAGGCAAGTATCAATATCAATTTGTAGTTGGTCAGCTATTTTCGGATCAATTTTTCGTATATTAGGTACAAACATTGGACTTTTATTAAAAATTAAATCCTTGATTTGTAGTCGTTCAACCCCATCTGGCAATTCAGATTGTTTAGTAAACATCAGTGTTTTTAATTCATCTGTACTTAATTCTAATAAAATTGAAGGATCTTGGTCTAGGTTAAATACAATAGCTCGATCGTTATAGGTGGGGTGATAAGCCAGTGCCACAGACAGGCGCGTACAAGATTTTTCTGCCGGATACATGCCAGAGGTATGCAACATAGGTTCAAACAGATTTAATGCAGACTCAACAAACTTCTTTTCTCTCAGTTTAAAGGCGTGATCAAACAATCCTGGCTGAGTGCTTTTAATAATTTTAGCAATGGCAATAGTGGCACGCACATCGGCTAAAGCGTCATGTGCATTAGCGTGTTCAATGCCATTGGCAGGGGAAAGTTGGTCAAGTTTAAAAATGGGCTTACTGTTATCGTCATGAACCCATTTGAGGCTGTCATCTTTTTTTAAGGCGTAACACATGCGTACCACATCTAAAATATCCCAACGGGTATTGCCATTTTGCCAATGCCAGGCGTAAGGGTCTAAGAAGTTCCGATACAGAGCGTAGCGGGTAAATTCATCATCAAAACGGATGGAATTGTAGCCGGCAACACAAGTGTTTGGCGTGGCAAACTCAAGTTGTATTTTTTTAATAAATTCATGCTCAATCATGCCTTTTTGAGCGCACAACTGCGGTGTAATGCCTGTTACATTACAGGCTTCTGGTGAGGGTAAGCAGTCATTGGTCGGCTTACAGTAAAACATGTGCTCATCAAGAATATTAAGATTTTCATCTGTTCGAATGCCTGCAAATTGCGCAATGCGATCTGTTTTTGGGCTAATGCCAAACGTCTCGTAGTCGTACCAATAGAATGTTTTCATGCGTTAATGCGTTTGTACTCTTTCAATAATTGCTTGTTCGACTAACTTATTAACACTAATGCCTTGTGTTTTTGCACTAGCCACAGCTTTTGCGTGAATGCTTGGCGTAGTTCTAATTAACATTTTTCCACTAAACGGCTTTTTTGGTGTGCAACCAGTTGTTGCACAAGTCTCTAAGTACGCATCAACAGAAGCATGAAATTCACTTTCTAAATCATTTGCATTTTCTGAATGAAACAAAATCATGGATTTACTACCAAGATTAACCACCTCGCCCCAGAAAATTTTATCTTCTTCATCAAAATGGATGGATGCTTCATAGCCTTTATAGTTCATTTTTTCACTCCTATATTTGATAAGAAAATTTGCAATTTTTTAACAATGTAGCGCTTAATTTCATTATTTGGATGTGGTTTATGCAAAGTTATAAAGTTATCATCATCAAATTTATAGATAATTCTAGATCCACTTGCTTCTATCCTCTCCAAATCAAGTGCAATTAGTAGTTTATCTACATCGTCAAACTTAATTTTGCTTAAAACTGGTTTAGTTAAGAGCTTTTCCAGTATTTTCTTATGTTTGTTATTCATTTTTGTTAATGATATCATAAAATACTATCATTTTCATTATTTCTGAAATTTTAGGCAATAAAAAACCCAGCATTTAGCTGGGTTTTTATCAATAATTTAATTAAAAATTACTGTGGATGTACATTAGCCGCTTGAGGGCCTTTAGCACCATCTTCTAGATCGAATTCTACTTCTTGACCTTCTTCTAGTGACTTGTAACCGTCGCCTTGGATAGCACGAAAGTGAACGAATACGTCGTCACCACTTTCTTGCTCAATAAAACCAAAACCTTTTTTAGCGTCAAACCACTTTACTTTTCCTGTTGTAGACATGATGTCTCCTATAAGTTTAAAAAATACCGAAAAAATAGACTACATTTATAACTTAGAGAAGATGAAACCATCAGTCAAAACAATAAACACAGCTGTATACTTTACCAGCAAATGCAATTTTAACGTAATTTACTCCCAGTAATGAATTAAATAGTTAGGATTTGTTCTTTGGTTTTGAGCGAGAAAATTTTGGCTTTCTGCCGCCTTTGTTGTCGCCACCATGGCCACCATCTCTACCACCACGACCGCCATTTCTATTACGACCACCACCATTGCCATTTCGGCCATTGCCACGCCCATCTTTAGAGAATTTTTTACGACCAAAGTTTCTTTTGCCGCCTTGTGATCCGCCAACGGTTGTTTTATTATTCTTGTCAGTTAATTCTACGATATTTAAGCGCTTGCCATTAACCACAGTTTTTTGTAGCAATTTAAAAACTTCGTCCGGCATTTCATCTGGCAGGTCTACTGTCGAGCAGTTGTCAAAAATTTGAATAGAACCGATGTATTCGCTATCCATATCCGCTTCATTGGCAATAGCACCTAAAATATTGCCAGGCTTAATGTTGTTGTTATTGCCCACTTCAAGCTTGTAACGACGCATTGGAATTTGTGGATGATCTTTTAACTGAGTTGCCTCAACAGAGATTATTTTTTCCTCGCCTGGTTTTTGGTCTCGACCATAACTAGGCTCTTGTTCAGACATTAGCAAAGGTTCACCGCCCTGGGCAATATGAGCTAATGCTGCAGCGATTTTAAGATGAGAGCTGTCTTCATTAGCCTCTTGGAACTCGGCCACTAGCTTCTCAAAAACGCTTAAATCTTGATTGCTAAGGGTTTCAGTTATTTTTTTCTTAAAGGTGTCAACACGCTTCTCATTAATAATTTTTGCTGTTGGCAATTCAATTGGGTCAATTTTTTGACGAGTGACACGCTCAATATTGTTCAACATGCGACGTTCGCGGTGAGTCACAAATAAAATTGCTTCACCTGAGCGACCTGCACGACCAGTACGACCAATTCGGTGTACATAAGTTTCCGTATCTTGAGGAATGTCATAATTAACAACATGAGAAATGCGTGGCACATCAAGACCTCGAGCAGCCACATCGGTGGCAATTAGAATATCAATTTTACCTTTTTTGTAGTTATTGATTAATCGCTCACGTTGACTTTGCTGGATATCGCCATTGATGGCTTCAGCAGCAAACCCTCTGGCTGATAATTTTTCAGCTAGTTCCACGGTTAATGTTTTGGTTCTAGCAAAAATAATCATTGCATCAAATTCAATCACTTCTAGAATTCGAGTTAACGCGTCTAATTTTTGACTCAGGCCACCAACTAAACAATATTTTTGTTCGATATTTGTAGCTGTTTCAGTTTTGGTCTTTACTTTAACAACCTTTGGATTGTTTAGAAATTTCTCTGCAACGCGCTTAATGATGCTTGGCATGGTGGCAGAAAAAAGTGCAATTTGACGCTGCTCTGGAAGGCGTTCCATGACCCATTTAATATCATCAATAAAGCCCATTTTTAACATTTCATCTGCTTCGTCTAAAACAAAAGACTTGACGTTGTCCAATTTTAAGGTGCCTTTCTTAATATGATCCATCACACGACCAGGCGTTCCTACTACACAATGTACGCCACGTTTTAGAGGGCGCAGTTGAACATCATAAGATTGGCCGCCATAAATAGGTAGCACATGAAAACCCTTCATGCCGCGCGCATAAGTTTGAACAGCCTCTGAAACTTGAATCGCTAATTCACGCGTGGGCGCTAGGATTAATAATTGAGGTGCATTTAAGTTAAGATCAATATTGTCTAATAATGGAAGAGCAAAAGCAGCTGTCTTTCCTGTGCCAGTTTGTGCTTGTCCAATGATGTCTTCGCCGTTTAACAGGTGAGTAATACACTGCTCTTGAATGGGAGAGGGTGTTTCGTAGCCAATAGAATCTAGCACGCCCAGAATAGAATTAGAGAGACCTAAGTCGCTAAATTTTATTGAAGGTTGGTTTTTGTTATTTGTTTCAGACATACGGACTTATAAGACAGGCAAAGACCGCAATTATACGCTAACTATGCTATATTAGTTTTTTATTAAGTAAATTCGCATCATAAGTGCACAACTAAGTTTAATTAGCAATGGTGTATTTTG
>JACKQG010001766.1_pt1 | contig 29310 bp, 27 predicted proteins | sample 8237621 | NCBI WGS metagenome assembly JACKQG01 (sample SAMN15677084, study PRJNA649215) | marine metagenome | biome: marine; feature: Black Sea; material: saline water; isolation source: suspended particulate matter (SPM) from the Black Sea western gyre | collected 2013-06-09/2013-06-10 | depth... | reverse complement strand
GCCCAACGTTCATACGCGAAGGCACGCCCAATGGGTTAAGAATAATATCAACAGGTGTTCCGTCTTCAAGATATGGCATATCTTCTTCTGGAAGGATTGTCGAGATAACACCCTTGTTACCGTGGCGCCCTGCCATCTTGTCGCCAATCGACAAGTTGCGCTTGGTCGCGATGTAAACCTTAACCATTTCAAGAACACCGTTAGGCAAATCATCGCCACGTGATAAACGTGATGACATTTTTATCTTCCAGGCTTCTTTGTCTTCGACACGGTTCATGTGAACGCGCACGATTTCTTCGGCCTTATTACGACGCGAAGGATGTCCTAGTGTTTCAGGGAAGGTTTTAAGGAATTCGCGAATACGCTGCAGATCACCGAACAAAGATGCTTCGGTAACTGCCATGATTTTTTTAGTGGCAGGATCTTTAATCTGTGACTCGGTGTATTCGTTTAATTCATCGATACAGCGCTGCAGTTCGCGGCGCAATACACCATCGTATTCATTCTCGAAAGAACGTATTTTTTCATGTGCTTCGCGACGTTCGGTAGCAGTCATGTTTACCTTGCGGCTAAACTTTTCTGCACCGATAACAACACCACGCACGCCAGCCGGCAACTTAGACGAAACATTTTTCACGTCTTCACCTGCACGACCAAAAATAGCATGTAACAAACGCTCTTCTGGGGTCAATTCAGTTTTTGACTTTGGAGCGACCTTACCTACCAGAATATCATTAGGCCCGACACGTGTACCGATGCGCACCATGCCCTCGTCGTCGAGGTTTTTAAGAGCACGCTCGCCAGCATTTGGAATGTCGCGAGTGAATTCTTCTTTACCCAATGTAGTTTCACGAATTTCGGCAGTGTAAGAATTGATATGCACCGAGGTAAACATGTCGTCTTTCACTAAACGCTCAGACACGATAATCGCATCTTCATAGTTGTACCCCTCCCATGACATGAACGCCACTAGCAAGTTTTTACCAATAGCAAGTTCACCTTTATCAGTAGATGGACCATCGGCAATTACTTGATTCTTTTTAACCTTTTCGCCAACGCGGACTAAAGGTTTTTGGTTTAGACAAGTGTGCTCGTTAGTACCTTCGAATTTACGCAAAACATAAGGCTCAGGATCGCCTTCGATACGAATTTGCAGTGCATCGACATACTCGACTGTTCCGGCAGTGCGTGACTTAACCACCCAACCAGAGTTGTGTGCGACAGCACGTTCCATGCCTGTACCAACCAATGGTGGCTCTGTAACAATCAGCGGCACCGCTTGACGCATCATGTTAGATCCCATCAACGCACGGTTAGCATCGTCGTGTTCTAGGAATGGAATCAAAGATGCCGAAATTCCAAGAATTTGTGCTGGGTCGACGTCGAGATATTGAATCTCTTCGCGCGGCAACAAAGCGAAATCGCCCTGATGGCGAGACATAACCATGCCATTGTCGTCTGTGATCAAGAAACCCTTGTCGTCGACATTAGAATCGGCAGGTGCGAAAATACAATTGAACTCTTCGTCGGCACGAACGTAAGCAACTTCATCGGTAATCTTGCCTTTCTTTACAGTTCGATAAGGCGTAACCAAGAAGCCGTAATTATCGACCATTGCGAACAGAGATAACGATGAAATCAGACCAATGTTTGCACCTTCAGGTGTTTCAATTGGACACAAACGACCGTAGTGCGAGATATGAACATCGCGCTCTTGGAATCCGGCACGTTTACGGTTCAAACCACCAGGGCCCAAGGCAGACAAGCGTCGCTCGTGTGCAAGCTGAGACAATGGGTTTGTTTGGTCAACTACTTGTGACAATTCGCCACGCGAGAAGAACTGGTCAATTGACGTGCTAAACGGCTTGGCATTAATCAAAGCACGAGGAGTTAAAGACTCTGGGTCTTCCTCTTGCGACATGCGATCAATTACTGCACGCGAAACTTTAAGCAAGCCCTTACGGAAATCGTCACGCGCCATTTCAGCGATTGTGCGAACTCGGCGGTTACCCAAGTGGTCGATATCATCAATTTCGCCACGGCCAGCACGCAGTTCCAGCAAATACTTTACGGTATCTAGGAAATCTTCGATTTGCAAAGTCTTTGGACCATTGTCAGCCTCGGATGGACGGTTAAATTTACGGCTAATACGGAAACGACCAACCTTACCTAAGCTGTAACGAGCTTCATTGAAAAAGCGATCTTGCAACAATTCACGCGCTTTTTCTAGCTGCACAGGGTTGCCCGGACGCAACTTTGCATAAATAGCAGATAAAGCTTCTTCGTGGTTATTTGAAGTGTCTTCTTTAAGAGAATTAATGATAAGTGGATCTTCAGGATCTATCAATAATTGCAACTCTGTTAAATCAGATCCGGCAATATGCTCGGCAACTTCTGAAGTAATCACTTGGCCTGATTCAGCCCAAACCTCGCCAGTTCGAGTATCACGTATTTGCTCGAGAGCCAATCGCCCTTCGATTTCTGACGCAAATTTGGCCTTAGACCCTTTCTTTGGACGAGTGACCGTTTCTACATTGTAGAACAAAGCTAATAGCTGACCATCGCTACCCCACTCAGGATTCAATGCGCGCAACAAAGTTAATGCACTAAACTTGCCCTGCTGGTCAATGCGTACCTGCAATGCTCCTTTTCCAGAAACCATAAAATCAACCCATGAGCCACGCTCAGGAATGATTCGTGCAGTATGCAACTTTTTATCGCCAGAGGCGCGGTCTAGAGCAAAATCAATACCAGGGGAACGGTGCAATTGAGCAACGACAACGCGCTCAGAACCATTTACGATAAATTCGCCGCCGCCCATCATGACTGGCACTTCGCCCAAGAATATTTCTTCTTCGATTGCCTGGTCACCTTGACGCAGAGCCATCTTTACCCGCAGTGGGTATGAATAGCTATAACGCAATTCGCGACACTCGCCAGGAGTGTAACGTGGACGTCCGAGGGAGTATCCGCCGTATTCTAAGGCAAGGGTTTTATCGTGGCTTTCAATTGGAAAAATGTCTTTGAAAAGAGCCTCAAGTCCTTGTTCTTTACGGCGTGAAGCCGGAACGTTTAACTGCAAGAAGTCGCTGTAAGAACGAGTCTGCAAGTCAGACAGTCCGGGCAGCAGAGACTCGTCTCTGCTGGAGAAGGAACGGTAATCACGAACTTCGAAGTCGGCGATTTTATTGGTATTGGTGGTCATCCGGAAGCACCTGGCACAGGTTTTGGGGAAAAAAGCGTGCTAAATACCACGACTGAATTAACAATCGCGGTGCACTTTGCTTAAGCAAAGCAATGTCGCAGGGAAACGACAGAGAATCCGCGACCACTCTCGCTACCTAAACAGCGAAAGTGATTTGCAGTATAGCTATGAAAAGCCAAGAAAATATTAAGCAAGCTTGACAGTTGCGCCAGCTTCTTCAAGTGTTGCCTTAAGCTCTTCAGCTTCAGCAGTTGGTACACCTTCTTTAATTGCCTTTGGAGCACTCTCTACGAGCTCTTTAGCTTCTTTGAGGCCTAGGCCTGTGATTCCACGAACAGCTTTGATTACAGGAATCTTTTTGCCGCCATCACTTTCAAGAATTACATCGAATGAATCTTTAGTAGCCTCTTCGCCACCTGCATCGGCACCGCCACCAGCGGCAGCAACAGCAACAGGAGCAGCAGCTGAAACACCCCAACGCTCTTCAAGAGCCTTGACGAGAGTAGCAGCTTTACCAATTGGCAATGCGTCTAGAGATGCGAAAATAGCTTCTAGATCTGAGTCTAGTTCTACAGTGTTTGTTTCGTCTGACATGATTTTATGTTTGTTAAATCGTTAGTTGATTGTAGTGGACGGCAGCTAAAGTGCTATTCGCCCTGATCGACACGTGCCTGAATGACGCGTGCCAAAGATGTTGGAACTTCGCTGAAAATTGCAGCGAGTTGACGCGGTGAACCCATGATTGTGCCACAGATTTTTCCGCGTAATGTGTCTTTGTCTTCCATTGAAGCAATCGAAGCTGCCTCGCTAGCTGACATTTGAGAACCATCAAGCACAGCAGCGCGGTAATTAACCTTACGCACCTCTGCTTTCTTCCAGAGAACCTCGATGGCTTTAGTAGCATTAATAGTTGACTCGGTATCGCCAACCATGATGCCACACATACCAGACCAAGCGTCGTCAGAAAACTCGATACCTGCTTGCTGCAGTGCTACCTTTGCTAGACGATTTTTAGTAACGCGAAGTTGCGCTCCGGCTTCACGCACTTTTGTGCGTAATTCTTGAGATTCTTCAACCGTTAGGTTTTCGATGCTTAATAGAACCATGCCTTCATTACCTGAAAACTGTTCGCCATAAGTGCCGACCATCCATTCATTAAGAGTACTTACCATTTTATTATCCTGTAGTCTTATAAATTACGAGAAGTCAACCTTGAGACCTGGGCTCATTGTTGAAGAAACTGAAACTGTACGGAAGTAGGTACCCCGTGCAGACGAAGGACGCATGGAACTGACCAAATCAAGGAAAGTCTTAGCATTTTCTTCTAATTTTTCAGCAGTGAAAGACAGCTTGCCAACTGGAACCTGAACATTTCCTGCAGAGTCGACGCGAAATTCAACCTTACCAGCCTTGAACTCGGAAGTAGCTTTTGCCACGTCAGGAGTAACAGTACCAGATTTAGGCGAAGGCATCTTGCCCTGAGGACCAAGTGTGCGGCCTAACTTACCCACCACGCGCATCATCGCGGGATGAGCAATAACAATATCGAAGTCGGTCCAGCCGCCTTCAATCTTTGCGCCGAGCTCGTCGCTGCCAACTTCGGCAGCACCAGCAGCCTTTGCGGCTTCTGCGGCATCACCCTCAGCAAAAACGACGACCCGAACATCTTTACCCAAACCGTGTGGCATGCTTACAGCGCCACGCACCATTTGGTCAGATTTCTTTGGATCAACACCAAGACGCGCAACCACTTCGACAGTTTCATCGAACTTAGCTGGACGCAGTGTTTTTAGAGTAGACATTGCACCTTGCAAATCGTAGACCTTTGATTGATCTAGTTGCTCGACATTGTCACGATAACGACGACTAGTAGCCATACTATTTAACCTCCAGACCCATTGAACGGGCGGTGCCTTCGATAATGCGCATTGCAGCTTCTACAGATGCGGCATTTAGGTCGGCCATTTTGGTTTCTGCAATTTCACGGACCTGGTCAGATGAAACAGAGCCAACAATTTCGGTACCCACTTCGCCAGCGCCTTTATCGACGCCTGCTGCCTTCTTAAGAAGTACAGCGGCAGGTGGTGACTTGTATTCAAGAGAGAATGTACGGTCATTATAGACTGTAATTACCACAGGAATAATCATGCCACGCTTATCTTGTGTTGCAGCGTTGAACTGACTGACGAAATCGCCGATAGGCACACCAGCAGCACCCAAAGCAGGGCCGACCGGAGGTGCAGGAGTTGCAGCACCCGCTGGGCACTGTAGCTTTAATTTGTTTATTATTTCTTTTGCCATTTTTATCCCTCCCACGAATGTGGTGAAAACGGGTTAGCCAAGGCGGCTATTAATTTGGCTCGACGTGCCAATGATCAATCTGAACACTGGTCGAACGGCCAAAGATTGTAACAGAGATTGTCAATTGATTACGTTCAAGGTCAATCTCTTCTACGGTTCCGTCGAAGCCTGCAAACGGCCCCTCTTTAATGCGGACGGAATCACCGCTTTTAATTTTCACTGCCATGCGAGGTGTCTCAGCAGTGTCGTTGACACGGTCGAGAATTTCTTTTATCTCTTCTGGAGACATTGGCAATGGTGGCTTTTGCCCACCGACAAAATCGCCGAAGCCTTTAGACTCGTGCAAAGTAAACCATACTTTTTGGTCAGCCTCGGTTTGCGGAACTTCCGCCCCGTCCCAATCGCCTAAGTCAGCCTGGATAACGCAATACCCGGGGAACATTTTGCGCGTCACGACTTTTTTCTTGCCGTTTTTGATCTCAGAGATTTTCTCTGCAGGAACCAAGACCTCAGGAATACGCTCTTCAACACCTGCAGCCTTCACGCTGCGCTCGATGTTGTCGCGCACCCAGTCTTCACGGTTTGTCAAGACGCGGACGATATACCACTCTTTAGCCACGCAGGCCTCCCCAGAGTAGAACGTCAAAGATACGAGCTAAAGCAAAATCAGAGAATGCCAAAAAGCCCATCAAAATCGCAACAGTAAACACTACAACTATTGATGAGTTCGTTGCGTCTTCGAAAGTTGGCCAAGTGACTTTATTCATCTCTTGCTCGACTTCGATTAAATGTTCGGCCGTAGATTCGCTGCCTAGGTAACGCATTAAAATAAAGGCTGAGACCAAAAACACGACTGTTGCAACAGCGACCGCGCCGGACAAACGGACACCTAACAGTGGGATTATCTCGAAGCCCGAAATAATTGGACCACGTAGAGCCTCAATGCCGACGAGAGTGCCGCTCAACGAATAACAACCGAAAAACAGCATACCAACACTCAGCCAAAATGCTGTTTGGCGAGCGCTGCGTCCTTCGTCTGGCTTGTAACGGTATAACATTACTTATAGTTTCTTTTCGCGATGAGTGGTGTGACTACGGCAAAACTTGCAGTACTTACTCTTTTCGAGCTTGTACTCTGCGCGTGCCTTTTTGTCAGTTGTGTAATTACGATTCTTACACTCGGTACACTCGAGGAAAACGTGTCGTTCTTTGTTCTTCATGACTTAGTGTGGGTATTACTCGACCCCCGCCCGCAAGCGAGGGACAAGCAAGTTGAAATTACTCAATGATTTTTGCTACTACACCAGCGCCAACAGTGCGGCCACCTTCGCGGATAGCGAAGTGAAGCTGCTCTTCCATTGCAACTGGAGTAATAAGTGTTACTACTACCTTAACGTTATCGCCAGGCATAACTACCTCAACGCCATCAGACAGCTCGATTGAGCCAGTCACGTCGGTAGTACGGAAGTAAAACTGTGGACGGTAACCTGAGACGAATGGCTTTTTACGACCACCCTCGTCTTTAGTTAGCACGTAGATCTCTGTTTCGAAAGTAGTGTGCGGTGTAATTGAACCGACAGCAGCCAAAACCTGGCCACGCTCGACATCTTCTTTCTTAACGCCACGCAGAAGGATACCTACGTTATCGCCAGCTTGGCCGTCGTTTAGTGTCTTCTGGAACATTTCGACACCTGTACAGGTAGTCTTTGCTGTTTCTTTAACACCAACGATTTCAATCTCGTCACCTACAGTGATAACACCTTGCTCGATACGACCTGTCACTACAGTACCACGACCCTCAATTGAGAATACGTCTTCAACTGGCATAAGGAATGGCTTGTCAGTATCACGAGTTGGCTCGGCAACATCTGTATCGATTGCATCAGTTAGTTGCTTCATACACTCAAATGCAGGGTCGTCAAGTGGTTTACCAGCTTGAGCAGCCTCTAGAGCTTTAAGCGCTGACCCCTGAACAATAGTGATATCGTCGCCAGGGAAATCGTACTCTGAAAGAAGCTCGCGCATCTCCATTTCGACCAACTCGAGCATCTCTTCGTCATCTACCATGTCACACTTGTTCATGAAAACAACCAAGCTAGGTACGTTAACCTGCTTAGCAAGAAGGATGTGCTCGCGAGTCTGAGGCATTGGGCCATCAGTTGCAGCTACTACAAGAATGCCGCCGTCCATTTGGGCAGCACCCGTAATCATGTTCTTCACATAGTCAGCGTGACCTGGACAGTCAACGTGTGCGTAGTGACGTGATTCGGTCTCGTACTCAACGTGTGCTGTTGAGATCGTGATACCGCGCTCGCGCTCTTCTGGTGCCTTATCAATCTGATCAAACGCCATGGCCTTAGATCCTGTGGCCAAAGACAGATAACCGGTGATTGCAGCTGTAAGTGTTGTCTTGCCGTGGTCGACGTGGCCGATTGTGCCAACGTTTACGTGCGGCTTAGTTCTTTCGAAAACTTCTTTTGCCATGGTTTTATTAGACCGCTTTCGCGGATTTTGTTTGTTGTTTAAATTGTTTAGATTGTGATCAATGAGTGGCGATTGCCAAACATTGGTTCAGTAATGGAGCTACTGACGAGATTTGAACTCGTGACCTCTTCATTACCAATGAAGTGCTCTACCCCTGAGCTACAGTAGCGTGTGAATGGAGCGGGTGAAGGGAATCGAACCCTCGCAACCAGCTTGGAAGGCTGGGGCTCTACCACTGAGCTACACCCGCTTGGGTTGGTGGGGAGAAGAGGACTTGAACCTCTGTAGGCAGAGCCAGCGGATTTACAATCCGCCCCGTTTGACCACTTCGGTATCTCCCCCCAAAAGTTGAGATTTGAAGCGTACTTCAAAACCGCCCTTGAGCGTAAAAAAAAGGAACAACCTGTTGAGTGAAATTGTGGAGCTAGCTAAGGGAGTCGAACCCTTGACCACCGGTTTACAAAACCGGAGCTCTACCACTGAGCTAAGCTAGCCTTACACACGACAAGCACAAACCAACCAAGACGGTGCCTTAGTCAATTTGGGTCGGGCATTCTAGCGCAGAAACATCATTTGACCAAGTGCCTACAGCAGAGTTTTTGGATAAATCTGAAAATATTTTTTTCATTTCGGCCAAACTGGTGCTAGACAAGCGATCGCACATTACTGCGGCAAGCTCGAGAGCAACTAAAGCCTCAGCGACCATTGCCGCTGCCTCGACAACGCATACATCACTACGTTCGTAAGTGGCCTTAGACTGGGTCATAGAACTTAAGTCTAGTGATTGCAAGCCTTTACGCAGCGTAGGAATGGGCTTAATCACTGCCTCTAGCACCACTTTTTGCCCATTACTTAGCCCTCCTTCAACCCCACCGGCATTGTTTGAAGAGCGGCCAATACCTCCCCACGATTCAGGGTCGGCAACGATTGGATCGTGGAAGTCAGAGCCTTTGACTACATCTGCATCAAAGCCAGCGCCGATGGAAACAGCTTTTATAGCTGGAATAGAGGCCAATGCTGCAATTAGCCGCGCATCTAAGCGCTGACTCGCTTGTGCATAGCTACCTAAACCAGGCATAACGCCGGTAGCAAAGACCTGAAAACGTCCGCCCAATGAATCGCCGGAATCTTTGGCATCGTCAATGGCTGCGTGCCAAGCGGCAGTCTCAGAATAACTAACACCTGCCACAGAAACGACTTGCGACTGCACGTCGACATTAAAGTGACTTAGCAATTGACGGGCAACCTCGCCTAAGGCCGTTCGCGCAGCAGTTTCGCGCGCCGAGGCTCTTTCAAGAACAGCGCGAATATCGCGGCACTGCAAGCGCTGCACTCCAGCCATGTCCACATGTCCTGGGCGCGGCGCCGACAAATTTGGCAGCTCGTCGATGCGTGTATCACTATTTTCAATCAGCAAAACTAATGGAGTACCCAGAGTAACGCCCTTTTTCAAACCACAATAACAACTGAGCTTGTCGGCCTCAAATTTAGAACGGGGACCACGTCCGTATCCTTGCCAGCGCCGGGCTAATCCGGCACGGATGGCATCTAGGTCTATGGGTAGTCCGGCGGGTAATCCTTCGATCATCGCCATTAACCCTGGCCCGTGCGACTCGCCTGCAGTGCTATAAGTTAAACTCATTGCTTATGGGCATCATGCCCTGATAGCACCGGAGTGACAGTAGCGACTAATTCTTGGATCGAAAAGGGCTTGGCGATAATTCCGCGGCAGCCGGAAATTTCTTTTACCTTTAATGCGCCTGGGTCGTGCGGAGTACCTGTAACCAACCAAAATGGCAGCGTCATCCCGCTATCAATGAATCGGCGCAACAAACCATATCCTGACTCACCGGCTCCGAGATGATAATCCATCAACAATGCGCCAAATGATGGGTCAAGCACCAACTTTTCAGCTTCGGCAAGCGAGCCGGTCGCTACGACTTCAGTGTTCGCATACTTAAAGGCCATGGTCATTAACTGACACATTCCGGGATCGTTATCGATTATCAAAACTTTCATTGCTATGCGGGTGCCCAAGTAAGCTCGTAAAAAGGCAAGTCTAATTGTACCGCGCCGTGAGCAAAAGTAACGCGCTGGCGACGCCGGTCAATTCTAGTAATAACAACAGTTTCATTCAACTTAGGGACGAAAACCCTACTACCCTTACGCAAACCTTTAGTAAATTCTCGCCAACGCTTATTCAACGATACATCTTCTAGCAACTTCGCCACTTGGGCCTGCAACTCTTGGTCAGGATGTTGACTAATTAGCTTAGTTAGTGCGGCATAGTGTTCACGAAACAATTTCTCTGCTTCGTTTTCGCGAACTTTTTGTCGCCGTAAGGAATCTGCTTCGGATGTGGCCAGATCGCGCACTGCCTGCTGAACCCTGATTTCTTCGAGGCTTGCGTCTTTACGCATAATTTCTGCCTGGCGCCGCACCTTACCAACATCAGCAAGCAAGCGTTCGGCATCGCCTCCGCGTGAGGCCAACTGTTGAGCGCGCTGCAATAAATTTTTATCGATGCCAAGCCCTTCAGCCACTTCAATTGCATGCGACGCGCCGGGCACGCCTACCAAAAGCTTATAGCGTGGGGACAGGTTCACCGGATCAAACTCCATTGATGCATTCTCTGCGCGTTCAATATCGAAACTGAATAATTTCAATTGCCCGAGGTGAGTATTAGCAATCGACATGCACTTAGATGAGAGCAATGCCTCAAGCACTGCTTGCCCGATCGCAGCACCTTCTTCGGGGTCGGTGCCGGTACCTAGCTCGTCGAGTAACACCAAAGCGTTGTCATCAACGTTATCGAGAATTTGCTTAATGCGCACCAAATGCCCTGAAAAGGTCGAAAGAGAGCTTTCTAAAGATTGTGCGTCTCCGAGGTCGGCAAAGACTTCACTGACAACTGGAACACGACTGCCCGCAGCCACGCAAATCGGCAAACCACAATTGGCCAACCACACCGCGAGGCCAACTGTTTTTAGCACTAAAGTTTTACCACCAGTATTGGGGCCCGTCACCACTAACAAATCGTAATTGTTGCCCAAACTTAAATCTAAAGGCACCACTGCATCAAAACCAAGTTGGCGTACTAAAAGTGGGTGCCGAGCTTGGTGCAAGCTAATCCCCTGGCCTCGTTCAACCAAATCGGGATAGACCGCATTAACATCTGTCGCCCATAATGCACAAGCTAGAGCAACGTCGACCTGACCAACAATGTTATTAACCACCAGCAAATCGTCTTTACGTCGCAGCACGGCCAAACTCAAATCGCGGAATACCTGCTCTTCGATGCGCTTAATCTGAAATTCTATTTGCGCAACCCGGTTACTCAACTCAACAATCGCAGATGGTTCGACGTACAAAGTATCGCCGGACTGCGATCGCTCATGTATCGCCCCACCAGCATTTCCTGCATGGGTTGTTTTTACCGCCAACAACAATTTGCCCAAGCGCTGCACAGGTTGCCGTTGTTGCAAAACACCCTTATTGTGCATAGACTCGGCAATTAAATCGAATTTTTGAGAGCGTTGGCGTTTCAATACCCCAACATCTTTGCGCAAGGACGGCAACTTTTCGTGCGACTCGTCACGCACCTTACCGCGTTCATCAATCGACTGGCGGATGAGGCGCGCAAGATTTGCAGTGTCGGGCCCCGGCGTTATTAATTGGTTGAGCGCACGATACTGATTACGGATTTTCGCCCAAACCTGTAGCTGCATATTGCATTCAAATGTTTCGCATAAATCGATTAACTCGTTACCCGATAGCGCCCGCTGTTCGCAATGCGCCAAAAACACTCGCAAATCAACACAGCGGGCAAGGTTAGGCGGATGCTGCTTGTCAAGTGCCTCAGCCACTTCGATACCGTACTGCTGCCGTTCTGCTCCGGGAACAGCGCCATGCAAATTAATAGCGAGCACATATTCTTTACCAACCTGAGTAGCCGCTGATTGCGCTAGCCATTCAAGCACTGGTTGGTATTCAAGGAGGTCAGCCGTCATGAAGGAGGGATTTTAACAGCGCCTGCATGGCTGAAACATAAGCTACAAATGTCTAGAATAAGCGCCATGGAAGTAACTCCAATCTCCCAGCTACAACCAATTAGCGAAAACATCCTCGATGCCGTTGGTAATACACCGCTAGTGCGCCTACCGGCAGACTTCGACCCTGCTGTCAAGTGCGAGGTACTGCTTAAACTTGAATTCATGAATCCCAGCGGTTCAATCAAAGACCGAATTGCTTTGCACATGGTGCGTCAAGCTGAAAAATCCGGCCAACTCAAAAAAGGCGGACGCATTGTCGAGTGTTCCTCCGGCAATACTGGCGCTGGCTTGGCGATGGTGGCAGCCGCGCTTGGATACGACATTACTGTTGTCATCCCTGACAAGATGTCTTCCGAAAAAATTGCTGCGGTGCGAGGCTGGGGTGCTGATGTCGTTGTCACCCCTGCAAACGTTGGCATCGAAGATCCAATGCATTACACAAAAGTTGCTGGGCGCATTGCCGACGAGACTCCCGGAGCATGGTGGCCTGACCAGTACCATAACCCCGACAATACAGATGCTCACTACCAATACACCGGAGCTGAAATTTTCGCACAATGCGCTGGCAAGATTGATTGCTTCGTGGCTGGCGCTGGTACTGGCGGAACCATCTCCGGCGTTGGACGCTACCTAAAAAAACATGCCCCTAGCTGCAAGATTGTTGGGGTAGATCCCGAAGGTTCTGTGCTTGCTCATTTCTGGAAAACCCAAGAGCTTATCGAAGGAGGCTCCTACGCTGTTGAAGGCGTTGGCGAAGAAGAAGTTCCACGCGCCTGGGATGCTTCGGTTATTGACGATTACCTAATTGTCAGCGATAAAGATTCTTTCTTGACTGCTCGTAAGCTCGCACGCGCTACCGGTATTTTTGGTGGCGGCTCTTCTGGATTTAACTTAGCAGCAACTTTGCGTTATGCGCGCAATCTCCCCGCAGATGCCCGAATCGTCACTGTTTTGCCAGATTACGGCAAAGCTTACTTGTCTAAGGTCTACAACGACGATTACCTACGCGACAGTAACTACCTCGCTGGCGTCGACGCTGACACCGCAACAATCTCAGACTTGTGTAGCATCAAAAACACCGCGACTCTATCAGTTAACGACACTCTTGCCTGGGGAATTCGGCAAGCAGGCGAAAGGCAAGTCAGGCCAATACCAATCTTAGATGATGGCAAGCTACTCGGAATTTTTGATGAAGAAAAGGCGATTGAATTTCTTAGTTCAGGCGCAAACTGTGACTTAATAAAAGTCAAAGAATCTATGCGTACTGCGCCTATAGTTCTTGACTGCCAGCAACCTTGGCAAGACGCTATTCATGCAATCTCTATACATGAAAGCGTGTTAGTAAAAACCACCAATGCTTACTCTTCACTCAGCCGCAATGATTTACTGCGGTCCTTAAGTCGCCTAAACTACAACAAGTAATGTCAAACTCAAAACACAATTTTTCAACGCGCGTAGTTCACGCCGGATGGCAACCTGACGCAGAAACTGGTGCTGTGATGCCGCCAATTTGCATGACAAGCACTTATGTGCAAGATGCTCCAGGCCAGCCCCGTAACGGCTTTGAATATTCGCGTACTCAAAACGTTACTCGCTTCGCCCTGCAAGATGCTTTACGCGACCTCGAACATGGCAACGCAGGTTTTACTTTTACTTCTGGCATGGCTGCCATCCATACTTTGCTGCTTAGTCTTGAAGCCGGCAATCGCGTAGTTGCAGGTGCCGACTTGTATGGCGGTACTCACCGTTTATTCAAACGTGTTGAACAGCGTTTCGGATTAAAATTTGACTTCATTGATACTACCGATGCTCAGGCAATCGATAATATTCCTAGCGACACGCGCTTGCTATACCTTGAAACTCCTTCGAACCCGCTGTTGCGCTTGGCAGACATCGAACATGCGGTGCGAGCTGCTAAAAAAGTAGGTGCCGAGGTCGCGGTTGACAACACTTTTGCCACCTCCGCTTTACAGCAACCATTAACTCTTGGCGCTGACTATGTCATGCATTCAACGACTAAATATTGCGCCGGACATTCTGACGTCGTTGGCGGAGCGTTAATTGTGTCTAACGCAGAACAGGCCGAACGCATTGCCTTTCATCAAAACAGTGCTGGCACAGTGAATTCACCCTTCGATGCTTTTTTAACTTTGCGCGGACTAAGAACTTTAGACGTGCGCATGGAGCGTCATTGCAGTAACGCAATGGCAATTGCTAAGTATCTAGAGGCGCACCCAAAAATCAACAAGGTGATTTACCCCGGACTTGAATCTCATCCACAGCATGACTTGGCGAAGCGTCAAATGAAAGCATTTGGTGGCATGGTGTGCTGCGAGTTACCGGGTGGCGTCGAACCTGCTACTACCCTAGTAAAAAACCTAAATATCTTTGCGCTTGCCGAGTCGTTAGGTGGCGTCGAGTCTTTAATTGAATTGCCTGCACCGATGACTCATGCCTCAATTCCGCCTGACCAAAGGCGCGCAATTGGCATTGAAGACGGTCTTGTTAGATTAAGTGTCGGCATCGAATCGGCAGACGACTTGATCGCCGATATTGCGCAAGCCTTAGAAAAAATTTAAAACTGCGGCGGCAAGTTTGATTCTGGAGCAGCTGCATGGTTAGCATCAGAATCAGACTGAGGAGCAATTGCCTCGACTTGCTTTTTGAGCACATTGCCAACTTTAAATTTCACAACACGCTTTGCCGGGACGACAACCTTTTCGAGCGACTTGGGGTTTTGCGCAATCCGCCCTGGGCGGTTGCGCACTTCGAAGACACCGAATTTTCGAAATTCGAGGCGATTTCCGGCAACAAGTTCATTGCCGACTTCCTCTAGAAAAGCCTGAATAATATCTCGGACCAAAACTTTAGTTTGGCCTGAAGAATCAGATATACGCTGAACTAAATCGCGCTTGGTAGTAGTTTTAATGTTTTTGTTATTAGTCATGTTATTACAGGGGGGATAACGAATAGATACTATATGACATTAATCATTATTTGACAACAACTTACGCAAAAAAAAAGAAATGGATTTCAGCGATTCTAACGCTCGGCAAGCCAAAATTCTGCTTGAGAGCGGCGCAGAAAGTGCAGTTGGGCATTTTCAGTGGTTAAATCTAAGAATTTCTGCAAATCGGCTATCGCGTCTAGAGAGCGAGATAAATAGTCGCGCAATAAAATAGCGCGGTTAAAAATGGCTATCGCGTCGTCTGGATACTCGATTAGTACCTTATTGATCACATCAAGCGCTTCTACGGCACGTTGTTGTTTGGCATATACCGCAGCAAGAATCATCTTAGAGAAGTAGTCGTCATTAATTTCATTACTCAAGAACAACGCATCTTCAATATCTGAGCTACTACCAGCCTGCAACAAGGTCAATGCCGAGCACTTATTCGCATGCTCTTGGCCTGCCGCACTCGTATTCCAGGGTTCGGTTTGAGCGGCTCGAGCCGCATAATCATTACGCGAATACACCGGCGCCAAATTAGCTAATAATCGCCATCCTTCCGCGCAGCCAGGGTGTTCACTTAATAGCTGCACCAACTGATTGATTAGTTTAGGTTCGCCAATGTCTGCCTTAGTACCAAGAACAAACACGCGCGCCGCTAACAATTGTTCATCGCGTTCTAGCGCCAACTCTGCGGACGCCAGCCGTGCATCTAGTCCATGCAGTACTCGCGCCAACAACAAGGCACTGATAGCATTTTTCTGTTCGGATTCAAAGTTTTGATATTTGTAAAGAACTTCGTCATAATCTAAATGCTGCAGCTCGTAATCTTGCAATAACAAACGCAAACGCACTAGGCCCTTGTTGTTGACAATTAGTTTATTTACTACCACACTGCCGCTATAAAAATTCTCGTCGAGTGAATCACGTCCGACCTCGAGCAAGGCCCATTCACGTTTTTGATCTATCTTGGCAGCGGCAACCTCAGTGATGCTCGGCAAACTTGGGCCCGGGAATAGTATTCCACAGGAAAAGGTAAACAGCGCGCCAATTAGCAGCATGGTATGTCGAGACAAAGACATTGGCTTAGACTACAATCTCTCTATGCAAATTTCTGTACGCGCTGTGTGCATAACTCTACTTAGCTGTGTTGGCTGCGCCTCTCCTGGGTCAGAGCTACACCTTGCACCATTATTTTCGCGCCACACTGCAACTGACTATCAACACGCCGAAGCTTTGGGTGGGTTGGCCCAATTCCATCGCGAAGGCGACGCAGAGCGCTGGTCGCTGCAACCTGTTTTTTACAAACAAAACCACGATAGTGGCGCGGTAGAAGCATCGTTTGCTGGTGGCCTAGGTTATTACGACTACGAGCCCGAGACCGAACATACCTACTCACACTTATTGCCACTGTTTACCTATAACAGCGAGATTCGTGCAGACGGCATCCGCGACACTGATTGGTCTCTTTTGCTCTGGTTAATCGGCGGCGGCTCATCTTCTGACGATAACGAAAATTATTTTTGGGTGTTTCCGTTCTACGGCACCGGGAAAGATTTTTTAACGTACGACGAATTCAAATTCATTCTTTTTCCTTTTTATCTAGAAAGCCGGCAAAAACAACGGCGGGCCTACCACTATCTCTGGCCTTTTTTTGGCCATACAACTGGCAGCGAAACCGGATGGCATGCCTGGCCCTTCTACGGTGAAGCCAATATTGAAGGCCGCTACAAGCGTTGGTATGCAATGTGGCCATTTTATTCCCAGGCCACCGACGATCTCGACAAGAAATTCCCGCGTAAATCATGGCTGTTCTTCCCATTTGTTGGCCATTCCGAACAAGACGACTACAATGCATATACCTTAATCCCACCGATTTTTGGTTGGGCAAGCCGTCCGTCGAGTAATTATTCCTCATGGCAAGTTTGGCCGTTACTAAAATTCGAAAATGGCGGACGTCGTGAGCAACGCCAAGTGTCACGCATTCTGCCTTTCTGGATGCATTTCAAAAATGAGCAGACTGAGTACTCGGTGTTCATGTGGCCATTCTTTTGGTCACGTCAAGACAACTATGGCCACACCAAGCGCAAGAGTAAGCAATTGGTACCCATCTTCATGTGGGCCAATACCGAGCATCCCGACGGCACTGTTACAACTGATTTTCGCATCTGGCCATTTATCGGCTTTACCAAACGTGGCGACCTCGAGCATAAATTAAGAACACTCGACCTCGGCATGCCCGGATTGTTTGATTCTGAGTCTATGGCGAAAACCTTTGGTGCCTTCTATCAATTGTGGCTCGACCGCAAAGCAATTGTCAAAGATAATACGGTCCACGAAAAACGGTCCTTCCTTAACCTCTATCATAGTGTAAAATCGGCAGGTCACTCGCGCTGGAGCATACCGGCAATCGGCGGACAATGGACTGAACCAAATGGTGTTACGCACTCGTCGTGGTTGTTTGGCTTGATTCGATGGCGAAGCGGACACGACGGCGGATTCGAGCCCCCGGCCTTTCCCGGACCTGGCTGGCCTGACCTTTCACAACAATGAACTTAATTGAGCGATTCGGAGCAAAATACATGGCTCCGCTTTTCCTGACCTCTGGCTTCGGAGTGTCGGTGGCGATTGGTGTTGTTCAGCGACTACCGCATGTCCTGCACCGGCGACGCACAGTACTCGACCAAATGCACCTGTCCGGGATTCGCTCCATGCACGTGGTACTGTTTGTCAACTTCTTCATCGGCATGATTCTGGCTTTGCAATTGGGATATGAACTTTCTCGCTACGGCCAGCAAGAGGCTGTTGGCTTTGCTGTTGCGGTTTCAATGGTTCGCGAAATGGCACCTGTAATGACCGCTGTAGTTTTGGCTGCTAGTGTCGCAAGCGCGATGGCTGCCGAGCTCGGCACCATGAAAGTTCAAGAAGAAATTACCGCACTCGAAGTAATGTCTATTGACGTTGTTAGTTATCTAATCATGCCAAGAGTTATAGCACTTACATTAGTTGCACCGATGCTAACTTTGCTCGCCAATGTAGTCGGTATAGTAGGTGGTGGTATCATCGCCGAAACTCAACTAAACCTAGATTTCGACGGCTATCTCGCAAATGCGCTAAATGCGCTTTCTGACCCAGGAATACTTGGCCTGCCAAAGAGTTTGTACTCCGGCATTTTAAAGGCTACTATTTTTGGATTTACCGTAGCTGTAGTCGGCTGTGCAGCTGGCCTGCAGGCTACGCGTGGCGCTAGCGGCGTTGGCAACTCAACTCGTGCGGCGGTACGCAATTCTATTATTTTAATCATTGTCATTAATTTCTTCTTGGGCAAACTTATCTACACATGATTAAACTAGAAAATGTATCCAAATCTTTTGGCAGCCAGCAAGTGCTGAACGATTTAAGTTTTGAAGTGGGTGATGGCGAGTCGCTAGTTATCATGGGGCCATCGGGCTCTGGCAAGTCAGTAATACTTAAGCACATTATCGGTCTACTTCGCGCTGACAGCGGAATCGTGTCTGTAATGGGACACGACATTCACAGCATCAAATCATCTCAGTTACAATCACTGCGCCGCGACATGGGCTACCTTTTTCAGCACTCGGCATTAATTAATTGGCTAAGTGTTTTTGATAACATCGCACTACCATTACGCGAAACAACCAGCTTAAGCGAATCAGAAATCAAAGTTCGAACCATGGAAGTTCTGGGGCTAGTGCACATGCAAGATGCACACGCCAAATTTCCCACCGAAATATCCGGTGGCATGCAAAAAAGAGTTGGCTTAGCACGTGCTTTATGTACGCGTCCTAAAATTTTGCTGTATGACGAACCCGAAGCCGGACTAGATCCCGAGATGTCTGCTGAAATAAGCCGGATGATTCGTCGCTTAAAAGAAGAGCTGGCGATTACTTCTGTTACAGTGACGCATAGCGTTAACTGCGCCCTTACTGTTGGCGATACTCTTGCTGTTTTTGAACACGGCAAAATTCTTCTTTCCGGGCCTCCTACCGAGGTTCTAAATTCTGACCATAAACGGGTGCGCGAATTTTTAGGTGCCCCAATTGATTAACAATGGATAATAACTCTCGTCGCGATTTTGTTTTAGGTGTAGTGTTTTTTGGCACTGTTGCTGCATTGCTTTACTACACTATTATCCTCACTGGTTTTTCATTTTCAGAAAAAACTCATATGGTGGCTAACTTCCCCCACGCCTCAGGAATCAAACAAGGCGATGCAGTATTAATTGCCGGCCATCGTTCCGGAACTGTGCGCGGAGTGCATTACGATAGTGATGCAGCAGCAGAAATGCGCATTAGCGTCGACCTAGAATTTGATATGGCCCCCGCACTACGTCAGGGATACTTAATGCGCATAGCCGAATTTACTATGCTCGGTGGGCGCGTTATCGAAATTGAGCCGGGTCCGATTAACGCACCACTTTTAAGCAAAGATGCGCAACTAATTGGCATTGTAGCGCCGTCACCACTGGCTAGTATTGGCGAAGTTGTCAGCGAAAATAGCGAAAACTTCAAAGAAATAATGAGCAATTTGCGAATAGTCAGCGACGATTTGGCAAAAGGTAAGGGTGCTATTGGGGCTTTGCTTTCCGACGAATCTATTGCCAACAATTTGTCGGCTGCAGTGGAAAACGCCAGTGAAATATTAAATGACATCAATACTGGCAAAGGCATTGTTGGCTCGCTGATCAGCGATCAAGAACAACGTGATACTTTTTCGATATTGCTTGTCGACTTAAAACAAACTTTTCACGATCTCAAAGTAATCACCACTAGTGTGCGTGACGAAAATGGTTTAATTGGCGCAATGCTCAATGACCACAATATGCGCGCCGAAGGCCTTGAATTGGTGCACTCGCTGTCCGAAATTACCAAGAATTTTGAAGAAATATTAAGTGATGCGCGAACCGGAAAATCGGGCCTACTAGGCAAATTCGTCGGCGACTCAAAGATTGCCGTCGATTTTCAAGACTTGGTAACCGACATGCGCGAAGTAGCTCACCGCCTCGAGAGTGGCGAGGGTACAATAGGCCGCCTTTTAGCTGAGGACGCCGCCTATCTAGAATTAATGGAGTCGCTGCAATCCCTTAACGGTCAACTCGAAGACGCCCGCGAAGCTCAGCCAGTAAGCACCTTCACCCAAATGTTGTTTGGGTCATTCTAAGCCTAGCTTAACTCTTAAACTTTCCTTTAGCGATGAACATCCGCAATATTGCGATAATTGCTCACGTTGACCATGGTAAAACTACATTGGTCGACAAACTTTTCTCAGCTGCTGGCACCCTCGGGCGCACACAAGCTGGCTCTGACCGCGTCATGGATAACGACGATCTCGAACGTGAACGCGGCATTACCATTCTGTCAAAGAATGCGTCGCTAACCTGGAAAGACGTGCGCATTAATCTGATCGATACGCCAGGTCACGCCGACTTTGGTGGTCAAGTAGAACGCGTGCTATCGATGGCAGATGGTGTACTGCTAGTGGTTGATGCCTTTGAAGGCGTTATGCCGCAAACAAGGTTCGTCCTAGAAAAGGCATTTGCTAATGGCTTGTCGCCGATGGTAGTAGTCAACAAAATGGATCGCCATGATGCACGCGCTGATGCAGTGCTTGGCGAGGTCTTTGATTTATTCATTGATCTCGGCGCCGAAGAGATGGCTCTCGATTTCCCTGCTATCTACTGCAGCGCACGTGATGGCTGGGCGAGCCTTGACGAGAATTCTCCGGGCACTGATATGAATCCGATGCTCGATGCAATACTTGAAAACTTTGACGCCCCGCAGTTTGACGAGAATAGCGATTTGCAAATGCAAATTGCAACTCTTGACTGGAACGACTTCGTTGGCGCAATCGGCATTGGCCGAGTATCGCGGGGCAAAATCACCCGCGGCAGCGAAATTACTTTAATTAGTAACGAAGGAGAATCCAGCAAAGGTGTCATCAAAGAGCTCTACCACATCGAAGGAATGGAACGCAAATCATGTGACGAGGTCTTAGCAGGCGACATTGCATGCATAGCAGGTGTAAAAGACCTCGGACTTGGTGCCACAATTACTAGCCGCGAAAATCCAGAGGCGATGCAATCTATCGAAATTGAAGCGCCAACCATTGAAATGGAATTCATGGTTAATGATTCACCGTTTGCTGGCAAAGAAGGTCAGTTTTTAACTTCGCGCCAAGTTCAAGAGCGTTTACTTCGTGCAGCAACAATGGATCCGGCCCTGCATGTCAATCCGTCACCAACAGGCGGCTACTTAGTCGCCGGACGCGGTGTATTACACTTGGGCATTCTAATTGAAAACATGCGCCGCGAGGGCTATGAATTCGCTGTGGGTTCACCAAAAGTATTGCTCAAAGAAGTGGGCGAAGAAATCCACGAGCCTTTCGAATTAGCTCAAGTTGATTTGCCAAATGATTACGTAGGGAAAGTCATCGAGTTTTTCAGCAAGCGCGAAGCAGAAATTAATGATATTCACCAACACGGCACACGCACTTGCATAAAAATGCGCCTGCCGACGCGCGCGCTGATTGGTGCGCGTACTCATGTGCTAACGCTTAGTCGTGGCGAAGGCGCAGTAAGTTCGTCGCTTGAAGGCTACGCCCCGCGTGCTGCCGACATTGAAATGCGCCATCGCGGTAGTTTGGTTGCATCTGACACTGGGCAGGTCACAGCATACTCATTAACTAACCTCGAAGACCGCGGGCAATTTTTTGTGGCGCCAGGCGAACAGGTTTATGCCGGAATGGTTGTCGGCGAAAACAACAAAGACAAAGACATTACTTTAAATGTTGTGCGCGCAAAAAAAATGACCAACGTGCGTGCCTCTAGCAAGGACAACACCGAAAAAGTTCGGGCGGCGCACAAAATGAGCCTCGAGCAATTTCTCGAGTATCTAGACCGCGACGAGTTGCTTGAAGTTACTCCACAAACGCTGCGACTTCGCAAGCGTTTAATGAACGAAAAATCTCGCCTCAGGGCCGAAAAAAACGCCACTGCCATTCAGTAACGCCTTGCTAACACCCCGCCGCTGCTGCCGCATTAATTCAGTAGAGATTAAAATTGCGCCAATTATTCTGGTGCTGCTGATGGCGATGATGATTGTTAAGAGTCATTTACTGATTGCCATTTTAGTATTGCTAGCTTCGTTACTGGCGCACGAACTTGGACACATGCTGATGGCACAACGCCTAGGCTTACATGTTGAAGAGATAATTATCACGCCACTTGGCGGAATGGCTAGCATTGAAGACTTAAGCAGTCGTCCACTTGACGAAGTAAGGGTTGCCGCAGCCGGCCCCTTAACAAATATTGTGATTGCCGGAATTGCCTTATTGTTCTCTGCACAATTGGCATCCATAATTGTTTTCATCAACCTCGGCTTGGGCTTTGGCAATTTGCTACCGATATTTCCACTCGATGGCGGACGCATTTTACGCGGCCTGTTTTCAGCTTCTAGCAACCCGGTTGATGCTATTAACTGTACCGGAAAAGTGTCGAAATATTTGTGCATTGTACTTATTCTGCTAGGCTTTAAATACGGATTTACTTGGTTCGCAATAGCCTTAATAATTTATAGCGTTTACAGCTACAAGCGCGAATTGTTAAGCCAGATTTTCAGCACTGGCGTCTCACCTAGCATTAGCCTTGATAAAATGATTGGTCTTAGCTATCGTTTTTTACTGAAGAAGGACACGCCTTCTGCGGCCGACCACGACCAATCACTAGAAAATTTCGGAGGCAGCCTCGAAGAATATTTCGACGACAAAAAATGATCCTGCTAAATCTCATACTTTGCCTTTGCCAGCAAGCTGCGCCGCAAGCATTTTCTACCCCACGTGTGCTTATGACCGTGAATGGGCAAACAATTCATAGCGACGAAGTTAATCAAATAGTCAGCTACTATCAAACTTATCGTAACGACTCAGTCGAAAGTTTAATTCGCCGTGCCATCAACACTATTATTCCACAAAAGCTAATGCTGGCTTTGCTTCACGATGAAGCAGCGCTGATGAAGACGTCGATTGCAGAGATTGCTGAACAACTTGCTACTGGCGCCGACTTTGAAAAACTGGCAATTACTTATTCTCAAGATTCCGAGGCACCAACTGCCGACGGGCGCTATACCTTTCCCAGAGAAAGCACTGTTCACCCTTTTGATTACTACAGCTTTACCACGGAAGTAGGGTCTTACTCCCAAGCGTTTATAACTAAATACGGATATCATATCTTGCAACCGCTGCAGATCATCGCAGGCGGCAGCCCTGCAAAATCAAAAATTGAAGTTCGGCATATCTTGTTAATGTATCCAACAATGATTGCGCTTGAGAAGTCAGGCAAAGACGTTCGCGCGTACATTAATAGCAAGTTACAACAAGCCGAGATCGTCATTTACGAGATCGGCCTACAAAACATGCTTGCCTATAATTTACGCGACCAGCTTAGACTGAGTCTTCAGGCGCCGCCATCAGCACCAACGGCTGATTAGCTTCAACGTTGTCGCCAACCGCGACTAATACTTCAGAGACCACTCCGCCGTTCTGGCTACACACTTCGTTTTGCATTTTCATTGCCTCGAGAACTGCAACCGAAGATTCAGCTTCGAGTATATCGCCGGCAGCAACGTTTACGCTGATAATTAGCCCTGGCATCGACGCCTTAATCACTTCAGCTTTTGCTGGTCCTTGACTTGCCACAGCCTGAGCTGCGCGTTCGCGTTCGTCATAAGCAGTTAACACAAATGATTCGCCAGCAATATTCACAACTAGGTGTTGCTCGTCGGCTTCGTCGATAGATGCTGCAAATGAACGCCAATCTAAAATTGCTGCGTACTGGCCACGGCAATCAACATCAATAAAGTCGGCTGACAGTTCACGACCATTGATCACCACTGACATCGCTTCGCCAGCCAGCTCAGAAACTTCTACTTCAAAGCTTCGCCCTGATTTTGATTCTAGGAAATATTTCATTAGTTTCTCCGTGAATGTTGTTCGCGGCGAGCGGCACTAATCCATGAATTATTTTTGCTCTCGCCGCCAGTAACGGTGCGTCTTTTACCCGCTCGCTGACGGTGCATGGCAGCCACAATTGCCGCAATTTCTTCGAGATCATCTGGCGCTTCATCGCCAATATTATGATGGCGCCCTTCTTCCATGTAACGCTCAAGAAAACCCGTATCATAATCGCCAGCAATAAATTCTGGGCTCTGCAAAACATTTAATGCAATCCCAGCAGAAGTTTTAACCCCTCCGACGTGCAACTCTTGAAGCATACGCAACATTCGGCGCAGTGCTTCTTGGCGGTCACGGCCACAAGCGATTAGCTTAGCCAGCATTGAATCGTAAAATGGTGTAACTTCCATTAAAGGATAAACACCTGAATCAATCCTGACACCAGGTCCGCCCGGCCAACGCAAATTATCTACTACACCTAAGCTAGGCATAAAATTATTTTCCGGATCTTCAGCGTTCAATCTAACCTCGATAGCGTGCCCACGCGGACGACGTCCATCCAAGTGAGCTACGCTTTCATTGCTTGCGACCTTTATCATTTGTGAAATCAAGTCAACGTCGTAAACTTCTTCAGTAATTCCGTGCTCTACTTGAATGCGAGTGTTCATCTCTAAAAAGTAGAATTCGCCATTCGACCAAAGAAACTCTACTGTACCAGCTGATTCGTAATTCACTGCTTTTGCTGCATCAGTAGCCGCTGCGCCCATAGCTTGACGAGTTTCTTCGTCAATTACCGCTGAAGGAGCTTCTTCAATTAACTTCTGATGTCGACGCTGAATACTGCATTCGCGTTCACCAAAATGCACAACATTGCCATGACGATCCGCGAGAACTTGAATCTCGATATGTCGGGGTTCGACAATAAACTTTTCGACGTACATCCGACCATCGCCAAATGCGGACAATGCTTCACCTGATGCGGTATTAAACGCTGATTCAATTTCATCGGCAGCATGCACTACCCGAATACCTTTACCACCGCCACCAGCGGATGCCTTGAGCATCACCGGATAACCCATCTGATCGGCCTCAGCACGAGCTTGTTCGGCATTTCCGACTACACCTGAGCCAGGCACCACTGGCACTCCAGCTTCAATCATTGCCGCTCGCGAAGCAAGCTTGTCACCCATAGTTGCCATTGCTGAAGCTGAAGGACCAATGAACTGCAAACCTGCAGCAATAACATCATCAGCAAATTGACCGTTTTCGGCCAAGAAACCAAAACCAGGATGAATCGCATCTGCCCCAGATTGTTTCGCTATTTGCAAAATCAAATCGCTACGCAAGTAAGACTCGGCTGGAGTGTTGCCGCCTAACGGAAATGCTTGATTAGCAAACCGCACATGCAATGCATTACGATCTGCTTCTGAATAGATCGCAACCGTTTCAATACCCAGGTCGCGGCATGAACGCTGAATACGAACAGCAATTTCTCCGCGATTAGCGATTAGTATTTTTTTAATCTTCATGACTATAGCGGAATAGAGCCGTGCTTTTTCGGTGGATTAGAAACGCGCTTAGTTCGCAACAATGCCAAAGCCCGACACAAACGAGGACGTGTTTCCGATGGCATAATCACATCATCAATCAACCCACGCTGCGCTGCCATGTAAGGGTTTGCAAACAGCTCTGTGTACTCGTCTACTTTTTGTTGCTCAGTAGCAGCTGGATCATCTGCCGCTTTTATCTCACGGCGGTGAATAATCTTTGCAGCACCAGCTGCGCCCATCACCGCGATTTCTGATTTAGGCCAGGCCACATTCCAGTCGCCGCCTGTCGGCTTAGACGATAACACGCAATACGCACCACCGTAAGCCTTCCGCGTAACTACGGTCAACTTCGGAACTGTTGCCTCGCAATAAGCATATAAAAGTTTTGCACCACGACGAATAATGCCCGTATGTTCTTGGTCAGTGCCAGGCATAAAGCCCGGCACATCTTCGAATGTAACAATCGGAATGTTAAAAGCGTCACAAAAGCGAACAAAGCGAGCTGCTTTTTCACTAGCATTAATGTCTAACACCCCAGCCAAAACCGCAGGCTGATTAGCAACAATACCAACGACATTGCCATCAAGGCGAGCTAACCCGATTACAATATTTGCAGCATAGGCTTCTTGAATTTCAAAGAAATCGCCTTCGTCAACGATAAGACCAATTGCCTTTTTAATATCGTATGGTTGATTCGCCGCATCCGGGATTAAGCTGTCAAGTGCCTGTTCACAACGATCAACAGGGTCACTACACTCTCTGCGCGGAGCATCTTCGGTATTGTTAGAAGGTAAAAACGAAAGCAGGCGACGCAACTTAGCCAAACATTGAGCGTCATCAGAAGTTGTAAAGTGGCTGGTACCTGTGATCTGCTCGTGCACACCAGCGCCGCCGAGCTGCTCAGATGTTACATCTTCATGCGTAACCGTCTTTACGACATCAGGCCCTGTAATATGCATATACGAACTACCGTCAACCATAAACACAAAATCGGTCAGGGCTGGCGAATAAACTGCGCCACCCGCGCATGGTCCCATAATTGCTGACAACTGCGGGATGACGCCTGACGCCTGAGTGTTTCTCAAGAAAATCTCAGAATAACCAGCAAGAGATACTACGCCTTCTTGGATGCGTGCCCCGCCTGAGTCGTTTAAGCCAATCATCGGGATTCCCAGTTTCATTGCCACATCCATCATTTTGCAAATTTTGGCAGCATGCTCTTCGGCAAGACTGCCGCCAAACACTGTGAAGTCTTGCGCGAACAGAGCCACCGCACGTCCATCAATTGTGCCAGTGCCAGTAACAACACCGTCACCCAACGGCTTTTGTTTCTCTAAGCCGAAATTGGTTGAGCGATGGGTGCGAAAGGCGTCGTATTCTTCGAATGAGCCTTGGTCAAGCAGCAAATCAATACGCTCGCGCGCAGTTAGTTTGCCCTTGGCATGTTGAGTTTCAATGCGTTGTTCGCCACCGCCCAATTTGGACTCGGCGCGCATCTGTTCTAAGTGTTCAAATGAATTGTTAGTCATGTTTAAAACCTTCTCCGCCTTCTACTAGTTCAGTAAGCACACCGCCAGTAGCAGCAGGATGCACGAACGCAATAGTTGTGTCGTGAGCACCAGGGCGCACGCTGTCGTCGATCATACGGATTCTCTGAGTAGCGCAGTCATCTATTGCAGCTTGGCAATCAGACACTGCCACAGCAAGATGATGAATACCGCAGCCGCGCTTTGCAATAAATTTTGCTACCGGCGAATCATCATTTAATGGACAGACCAATTCGATGCGCGTGTCGCCGGCATAAACCATTTGAATCTCGACACCCTGCTCCTCGACAATTTCGCGCGCACCCAGTCTCATGCCCAATTTGGCGCCCCATAATTCAGCGGCGGTATCGAGGTCGTCGACTGCGATGGCAATGTGATCAATTCCGAGGATGTTCGTCATGGCTTTCTGTCGCTTTAAATTATACTCGCTCCTAACATAAGAACCATCATGGACGCACCTCAACTACCCACCGCCTTAGAATTTAACTTTACTGCAGACTGCCAAACCCGTTGGTCTGATGAAGATAATCTTGGAGTACTCAATAATGCCGTATATCTCACCTTGCTCGAAGAAGCGCGGTACCAATATTTTTCAAACCTAGACCTCCTCCACCTAGCTAAGCACTTTAATTTCGTTCTTGGCCAGACAAATATCCGCTTTTTGGCACCAGGGGTAGGCGCAGCGCCAGTAAAAATCGCAGTCCAGACCTCCAAGCTCGGAAATCGCTCCTTTACCCAAAAATATCGCGTTTACTGCCCATTAACCGAATTAATATGGGCTGAGGCCGAAGCTGTGATGGTGGTTTGGGACCAAAAGACTCGCTCGGTTTCAGACATGCCAGACGAATTTCGCAGCAAAATTAGTGAATTTGAGGGCATTTAACCCTCGCCTAGCCCCCTGAGATTTTGCTATATTAGTAAATCCCATACTCTTTGTAGAAATACTGAATACACATGAAAAAACCTCTCTTTTGTCTCGCTGTTGCAGCCCTTGCGACTCCTGCATTTTCACAATCCCGCATGATGACCTACGGCGACGTACTTGGCGCGCCGTCCACGCTTACGCTTTCTGGTGTAACCCCTGGCACCAATTGCATGATTATTCCATCTATGCTGAATAATGGTAGCAACGCGCTTATTGGCATGTCTGGCGACCCCAACGACGCTTTACTTGTTGGCGTAGACTTGGCAGCAGCCGGTACACGCTTTTCTAAGACTGCCAACTCTCAAGGAGTAGCATCATTAACTATTTCTATTCCTCCTTCAACCGGGATGCTCGATAGAGCTGTCTACTGGCAAGGATTTGAGATGCCAGCTGGCGGATCAGGCACTAGCATGTTTAGCAATTTTTCGAACATGCGCACCATGAGCCTTAACACCGGCGATCGTTGGCAAGCTGAACAATCTAATGCTCCCGCAAGCTCAGCATTACAAGGTTTCATCGGATATTCTTCAACGGGTAGCGGCGGTGCTGACCGCGTTTTTGCCTGCGGCGGAGGCCCAGCTGTCTTAACCGATGTTACATTCCCCTTCCCAACCACTGGCGAAGCATGGTCGTTCAACCTCGAAGACGGCAGCCACACCTTGTTACCTGGCACAATGACGACATCGCGCGCATTTCACAACACTGTGCGCCTTCAAGACGGACGCTTCATGGCAATTGGCGGCACTCAAGGACCTTTCGGTAGTGCCGGTAGTTACTACACAAAGATTCTTAATTCTTGCGAGATTTACGATCCAGCAACTGGTGCCTGGACAGTAACTGCCACGATGAATAAATACCGCGCGGGTGCAACGTCCCTCGTTTTGCCAGACGGACGCGTCCTTGTAGCTGGTGGCTCCGAAGGTAGTTCATCTCACAACCTCAGTGACGTTAGCGACCTTCTTGGCACTGCGATGAAAACTTCTGAAATTTACGATCCTGCAACAGATAGCTGGAGCTGGGGTCCAAATATGTCCGAGCCTAAAGCTGGAGCGATGTCTGCCGTCCTTAATGACGGCCGCTGGATGGTTGCGGGTGGAATTACTCACATCACTATTTTTGGCTTAGATATTCCTGATTTTTCAGACAACATCTCTGTCTACAACCCGACAACAAACAGTTTCAGCAACGCTGGTAGCATGAAAGACAAGCGTGCGCTTGGTGCGATGACTGTAATGGGCAATGGCAATGTATTTATTGCTGGTGGCGGCGGTGGTCCAAGCTAGTTACTTCACGCAACGCTTCGAGCACGTCGCTCTCGTCAGAAAGCGG
>JACKQG010001765.1_pt1 | contig 29319 bp, 21 predicted proteins | sample 8237621 | NCBI WGS metagenome assembly JACKQG01 (sample SAMN15677084, study PRJNA649215) | marine metagenome | biome: marine; feature: Black Sea; material: saline water; isolation source: suspended particulate matter (SPM) from the Black Sea western gyre | collected 2013-06-09/2013-06-10 | depth... | reverse complement strand
AGAGATTGAAACACATAATATCAAAGCATCATTAGGTGATATCGATGGTGATGGGTTGGATGAATTGGTGAATGTAAATATTGACGCTTCTTTATCAGTAATAAACTATGAAAATAATAGTGATGTTAATGGATTCCCTGTTTTGGGTGATTTTCAGGGTCAACCTCTTGTTGCAGACATCATTGATATTGAAGATGGTCATCCAGAAATTATTTGTAGAGAAGGCAATCATATTACCATACTCTCTCATAAAGGGGAACGACTTAAAGAAATTTCTGCATTTTCAGATGAACAAATTGCCATTGTTCCCAATTGGAAAGATAATAAAGCAGCCCTTATTGATGGTGCTCAACTTCTGTTATTTGATTTTGATACAGACGATAGCTATTGGTTGAACGAATTTAGTCAATCATCTGATTACCCTGAGTCAACTGGAGTTCATGAATCTCAGTCTTCGTTCGGTATTTCGAATGGACTAAAGGCGTATAATTATCCAAATCCAGTGCGAGATGAAGGTACAACATTTAGATTCTTTGTGGATGAGGGTGAATCAGCCTCAGTAAAAATTTATGATGTGATGGGACTTCATATTATCACCCTTAAAAATAATTTACCATGGGTCCAAAATGAATTTAATGAAATTGAATGGATGCCTAAACCAGAAATTCATGCCGGATTATATTTTGCAGAAGTGTCATTAGATTCGGGTGTAAGTGAATTGGTGAAAGTGGTGGTGGTTCGATGAGAATATTTTATCCATTACTCTTAGTTTCATGTATTTTAGCTCAAAGTTGGCATAATCACCCTGAACTAGATTGGCACACATTTGAAACAGAACATTTCATTTTTCATTATCATAATGAAACTGAAAGAAGTTGTCGTGAAGCGGCAACCGTTGCCGAAAGTATTTATTCCCCAGTTACTGAATATTATGGTTTTGAACCTGATTCTAAAACGCATATAATCTTAAAGGATACAGATGATTATGCAAATGGTGCTGCCTATTATTATGATAACAAAATTGAAATTTGGGCACTTCCATTAGATTTTGATTTACGCGGTTCGCATCGGTGGTTGCAAAATGTAATTACTCATGAGTTTACGCATATTATTCAAATTGGGGCGGCAATGAAGTATCCTCGCCGCTTTCCTGCAGGATTTGTGCAAATTATGGGTTATGAAGATGAGAAACGTCCAGATGTACTTTATGGATATCCAAATACCATAATTTCATATCCAATTCCTGGAGTAGCAGTTCCACCATGGATGGCAGAAGGTACCGCCCAATTTATGTATGATGGTGCTAACTATGATTATTGGGATTCTCACCGTGATATGACATTGCGTGATAGAGTCCTCAATGACAACCTTCTGTCTTTTGAATCTATGAATTCATTCGGTAAACGGGGAATTGGAAATGAATCTACTTATAGTATGGGATTTAGATTTTCACAGTATTTGGCAGAACGATTTGGTTTGGATATACTCCGAAAAATTACAGAGTCATTATCAAGTCCCATAAATTATTCGGTTTCAAAAGCCATGGAAAAAACCACAGGTATATCCGGCGATCAACTCTACAATGATTGGGCTCAAATTTTAAAAGATGAATATTCAGAATTTAGTGAGAACATACAAGAAAAGAATTTAAGTGGTAAAATTTTAGAATCTGAAGGCACTACCAATATTCACCCCGTTTGGTCGCCCAATGGAGAAAAATTTGCTTTTCTGTCGAATAAAAAGAATGATTATTTTGGCCAAACTAATTTATATGTGTATTCGTTTGACGATTCCACATCAAAGAAAGTTGCAGGTGGCGTTAAGATGGCACCCACGTGGTTGAATGATTCTACCATTGTATATACACATCGAAGTAAGCCCAATTTGAATGGCTCAAAGTTTTTTGATTTGTACAAAATAAATATAAATGATGAGGATGCTGAACCAGAACAATTGACCCATTCTGCACGATTATATTCACCTGTTTACATGCCAGAAACAAATCAAATTGCTGCCATCAATATGTTTGATGGAACTTCAAATATATTGTTGAGTGATGCGGATTCAATTAATTTTAAACAAATTACTAAATTTGATAATGGTATTTATTTTCCATCATTATCGTGGGATGGTAAGAAACTTTATACGGATGCCATTATCCACCAAACTAGAGATTTATTTTCAATAGATTTTGAAACGGGGGACTTAACTCCAGAGATTAAGAATGATTGGGATGAACGTAGTCTGAACTTTAAAGATAATGCCAATATCCATGCTCGGGATAAATCAGGTATTTTTAATCTATATTATTCTCATGAAGGTAAAAATGGTTATATAACCAATGTTGCCGGCGGGGCTTTTATGCCATCCATTTCTATAGATGGTCGCGTTTTATATTCTGAGTTTAAAAATGGTGGCTATAAGATTGCAATCTTAGATTCGATTCAATTTGCTGATGAAAATGATGTGGGGTACGCAAAAGATTATTGGATGCAAAATCCACAATCATTACCATTGACAGCCTTAGATTCTACACCATCCAAACCTTATAAAGAATCCATGTCAAAATTATCTATCATGCCACGTGTTATGTTAGACTATGAAACGGTTAAACCGGGCATATATTTCATGTCTCATGATTATTTAGATAAGTTATCAATTTTTGGAGGCGCGTCTACAAATTCTAAATCCGATTTAGATTTATTCCTTATTTTCGAATTTAAAAAATATTGGCCCACATTATATACAAATCTATTTTGGGTAACTCGCCATCGTAATATGTATTCTAATTATAATCGTGTGAATGAGACAGTTGCAGAAAATGTGCATATTGATAGTGAATTAGCATTCATGCTGTTTTCGGGTGAAATTGGTACACGATTCGATTTGAGTGGTCATAAGTTTTGGATCAACTATAATTATACCAATTATCGAGAACATGTAAATCAATCGGTTGTGCAATATGCACCTTATGATACGATTAAATTTAATGGAGATTTAGCATTTGATTATTTTAGAGGTCATAGTGCATCTATCAAATATAAATATGAAAAGATTAAGCCAGCGTTTCTAAAAAATATGTTTCCAGGTAATGGCTATGTTGTTAATGCAAATTTAGCTTACGAATGGAATAATTTTATGGATGGATTTGGGGTTAATGAGGAGTACAGTACATTTGGTGCAAATTTTTCTCCACATAATACTTACCGTTTTACATTTGATGGAACACATCATTTCACATTAAATCAGTCTAAACGCTTGGTTTCTTCTGTCCGAACGCAAATGGGATGGTTATCAAATAATAAAGTGGATAATTTTTTCCATTTCTTTTCAGGGGGGCTTCCAGGATTGAAAGGATATACTTTTTATAATGAAGAATTAACTGGTGCCCGACAAATTATTTTGACTTCTGAAACACGCATCCCCATTTTCTTAGAAAAAAATTATACATTCGCTCATTTGAATATCCAAAATATGTCGATGGGAGTGGTGGCACAAACGGGTGGTTCATTTAATAAGCAATTATCTGAATTTATTGAAGAAAAAAATTATAAATTTTCAGCAGGTTTAGAATTGAGAATTCACGGATTTTCTTTCTATGCATACCCCACAGCTTTAGAATATGAATATCATCAAGGGGTAAGTGATAGTGAAGAGACGGGGAAACATTATCTTTCACTACTATTTGGATTTTAGCAAATGCGATGTTCATTAATCATAATTTTTATTACGTTTTCATTTTCCAGTATTCATCCCATACATGAGAAAATGCAAATTGCTTTGAATAATAATGTTGATTCAAATATTGAGAAAAATTTGGGAAATGCTGGAAATAACCAACTTCCAAACATCAATATGAAAGCCATGCTTTATTCTGCCATTTTACCAGGGGCGGGTGAATATTCAATGGGTTATACCAATAGAGCATATTTTTTCTTGGGAGTGGAAGCATTAGCCGTTGGGACGTGGTATATGTTTAATCAAAAAGGTTTAGACACCCAAGATGAGTATCGAGCCTTTGCCGATAAACATTGGAGCTTGGATAGATGGTTTTATGATTATTATAAATGGTCAAACTCAGGCAACGAATTCCATTATAATTTTATTAATGAGGATTCTGGGCAATATCCAGAAATTTGGGAAGATTCTCACCATTTAAATTTTACAATAAATGGAAATCATTATAGCAGTAATTCAGATATGTTATATGAAGAATTTACTCTGAGTGATTCAGCAATGGTAATAAACTATTTCAATGAGAATGATATTCAAGTTGAAAAAGACCATCACTATTATGAAAATATTGGCAAGTATGACCACTTTTACGCAGGCTGGGATGACAATGATTCATTATATGTAATGGTGAAAGAACTCGGGGGTGAGTATATCGCCATGAGTCCAAATAAAAAACAATATCGTGAAATTTGGAATGATTCAAACGATTATTATCGCATCGCATCTTTCGCATTATCCTCAATGGTTGCGAATCATTTTGCCAGTATGATGGATGTACTTATATTGTCAAAATTGAGTAATAAAAAAATTACGAATTTGTCTGCAAAAACATATTTTTCACCAATAAACCTTTATGGTATAGGCGGTGTAGAACTTTCATTTAATTGGAAATAGAATGAACAAATTAAAATTACTTAGCCTTATTTTATTCCTTGGATGCTCAGCAACTAAGATGTCATTTATAGATGAGCTGCAACTCAAGTTTGATAAAGGTGAGCAATATTACAATTCAGGTAAATATACACGTGCAAAAGATGAACTTCAATTTGTAGTGATGAATAATCCAGGGTCACAAATGGCATTGGATGCTCAATTTTTATTGGGTGAGTCTCATTTCAAATTAAAAGAATACGAAGATGCCGCTTTGGAGTTTGATAGATTTGCTCGATTTTCCCAAAGTTATGATAGAACTGAATCCGCCCGTTTTCGAATTTGTGAATGTGCTATCAATATGTCAAACTCATTCGAGAAAGATCAAACGAGTACGTTGGAAGCCATTGACCGACTTCAAGAATTTATTGAAGATTATCCAACATCCACCAATGTTGGTGTCGCTACGAAAGAGATTTCATCACTTCGGTTAAAGTTGGCAAAAAAAGAATTTGAATCCGCACGTCTATATTTAAAATTAGAAGAATATGATTCTGCATTGATTTATCTTAATAATGTGCTGACGCAATATTATGATACTGAAATTATTGATGAGGTTAGATTAACCATTGTTTTTCTTTATCTACTTCAGAATGAGGTGGAAACTGCAACTTCATATTTAGAAAATCAGGAATCTAAGTTTGAATCAAAAGAGAAATTTGAATCGGGTCAAAATCTAATTTCTAATATGAAAAATGGATTAGGTCTTTCTGAATATATTAGGCTTTATAAATGAAACTTTATATGTTTGGAGGTAGTTTTGACCCACCTCATCTTGCACATATAGAAATGGTAAAATACCTTATTGAAGGCTGTGATAAATTTTATATTTTTCCCGCTAAACAATCTCCAAATAAACGAACCAAAACGGTAGCAACTTCAACCCAACGCCTCCAAATGTGTGAGCTTGCATTTCAGCCCATTTCAACCAAAATTGAAGTTTCAAGTTTTGAGCTTAACTCATCAGAACCCAGTTTTACCATTCATTCAGTTAATTGGATTTTGAATCAATATCCAGACTGTGAATTAAGTATAATTATTGGAGAAGATCAGGGTGCTCAGTTATCCACTTGGTATAAGATTGAAGCATTGCAGAAAATGGTTTCATTTATCTGTTTTTCAAGAAACCATTTTGAGCTAAATCCACCGATTCAATTAAATTATATTGAAAATTTTAATCATGTAATTTCATCTACCGAATTAAGAAATGGACTAAAAGATGGAATCAGAAAAGTGAAGTCAAAATTACCCGCCACAGTATTATCATATATTGAAAAGAATAAAATGTATTCATGCTAAACATGTTACCTGAAATCATTCAGTTTATTGTTGGAGGATTACTCCTTTTTTTTGGTGCCGAATATTTAATTGATAGTAGTAAAACCATCGCAGAAAAATTTGGTATTCCAAAAGTTGTAGTGGGCATAACCCTGGTGGCATTTGGTACCAGCTTACCGGAGCTAATAGTGAGCATTATGGCAACCCTTCAAGGAGAGTCTGGGATTGTCATTGGCAATGTAATTGGTTCAAATATTGCAAATATTGGATTAATTTTAGGAATAGGCTCTATCATTTCTCCATTACATTATTCTTTTTCAAAATTGAAGGGTGATTTATTTTTCCTCCTTGGAATTACGGCGTTGCCTATATTGAGTATTCAGTTTGATTTTATGAATTTTTACACAGGTTTTGGATACATTACGGTGTTACTAGTTTACTGCTATTATCTAATTAATTCAGATCACGAGATAGATGCAGTAGAATCCATCAACACAAAAAATGTGGTACTCTTTTCATTTTTAGGCGTTTTGGGTTTAGGCTTTGGTTCACACTTTTTTGTAGAAGGAGCCGTCGGTTTAGCTGAAATATTTGGAATCCCATCAATCATTATTGGTATGACAATTGTGGCAATTGGCACATCATTACCAGAATTAGCCACCACATTAGTAGCCATCAAAAAAGGTGAATCTAGCTTGGCAATTGGTAATATTATTGGCTCTAATATCATGAATATTTTGGCCGTATTAGGTGTTTCCTTTATGATTCAAGAGATTTCCATTACCTCAATATCCGTAAATTCACAATTATTTGTTATGGGATTATTAACCATCCTTTTATTCTCTGCTTTGTATTATAAGGATAAGTTATCACGAGGAGTTGGATTTATTTTGCTCACAATATATGGGATTTTTATTTTTTTAAATTTTGGTTCTCTTTGGATTGGTTAACATCAAAAAACATGAGTAATTTTTTCTATGATTCAATTTGAAAATGTAACAGCTACCTATGCCGACGACGTAGGGATTTTTGATTTATCATTTCATATCGAAAAAGGTGAAATGGTTTTTTTAATGGGACCCACAGGTGCAGGAAAATCTACTGTTTTGAAAACAATATATAAAGATATTCTTCTTAATGATGGAAGCCTATATATTGATGGTCAAGATATTACGTATATGCGAAATAGAAAAATTCCTTATTACCGACGAAAAATCGGTATGATTTTTCAAGATTTTAGATTGATAGGGGATAGGTCAGTTTTTGAAAATGTAGCCCTGCCATTACATATTTTAGGCCTCCCCAATAAAGAGATTAAATTAAAAGTAAATGGAATCTTAGAAAAAGTTGGTTTGGAAAGTGTGAAGAAAATGATTCCTTCTCAATTGAGTGGAGGGGAACAGCAGCGCGTTTCAATTGCTAGAGCTTTAGTGAAAGATCCTGTTGTGATTCTCGCTGACGAACCCACCGGGAATCTTGATCCAAATGTGTCGGATGAAATATTAGATCTTTTAGAATTGGCAACAAGCAATGGGACTTCCGTGCTGATGTCAACACATAACTTTCCGTTGATTCGTCCCCGAAAAAAACGATATATTGAATTAAATGATGGGCGTTTAGTACAGAAATGATGTCAAAACTAATATTCCTGCTCATTGAAAGTGTGCGTGCATTATTTAGGGCACGTGTTCCGGCTATTATTTCTTCAATTACAATTGCCATTACATTGGTGGTTTTCAGCTCAGCATATTTCTTTTATGAAAATATGGTGGGATTCACAAATAAATTTACTGCCCAGTTTAATATTGAAGTGTTTTTTGATTCTGAGCTCTCAGAGAAAACATCCATTCAGCTATTCAATGACATTTTGTTGATTCGTGGAATTGAACAAGGTGAATTTATTGATAAAGAAAAAGCTGCCAGTTTATTTAAGCGATATTTTAAAGATGACATTAATAATATTATCGGAAATAATCCATTGCCGATGGGGGGGAACTTTGATATATCAATTTCACATCGTTCACCCAGAATGATGTCAAAAATCACCCGTGAAATTAGACGTATGAATGGGGTGGATGAAGCTGCCTTTCAGCATGATGTTGTATCGAGAGTGGATCGAATTATTGACAACCTCTTGGGGTTTTCATTAGTAGTAGGAGTTGCAATATTACTAATTTCTATCATATTAGTTTCTAACACAATTCGTCTAATCATCCATGCTAAGCAGCATTCAATTGAAACACTTCATTTATTGGGTGCCACCAATAGTTTTATCCGTTTCCCATTTATTATGGAAGGAATTTATCAGGGGTTAATTGGCTCAACTATGGCCTTATTATTTCTTTCTTTACTATATTCACTCCAAGCATATTTAATTGAGTCATTAGTTCGAATTCAATTGGTAATTCCTGATATGATGATTGCAGGAAATTTGATCGTCGGAATACTTTTGGGGCTCACGGGTAGTTATCGTGGAATTTCAAAGTATTTGAAGTAGAATAATAGATATAAATTAAACAATCCTCCCCTTGTAAAAATCTTGCTTAAAATATTAAATTTCAGGTCTTGCTAAATAACCAAAATTTAATTTATAAGAGTTTATGCCAAAAAAAAGTACTACCACCAAACCTATTTCTAAAAAGACAAAAGCTACTGCTACGTCAAAAGAAATAAATGAATTAAAGGAGTTAAAAACTTCTTTAAATGAAAAAATAACTGAATTAGAGTCTGATCTCGAACGTGGAAAAGATAAAAATATTCGTCTTCTTGCTGAATTTGATAATTATAAACGCAGAACTCGTGATGAGAAAATCCATTTGATGCGATATTCAGGAGAAGAAATTGTCTTATCGTTACTTCCTGCATTAGATGACATTCAACGTACAGTTGATAATGCCGAAAAAACAGATGAAAAGTCAATCAAAGAGGCCATAAACCTAGTTCATGTAAAGTTAGCCAAAATTTTAAAAGAGAAAAATATCGAAACTTTTAAAACTGTGGGCAAAACATTTGATCCAGAATTACATGAGGCTTTGATGAGTGAGCCAGGAGAGGAAGATGATATTATCGTAAAAGAGTTTGAAAGTGGGTATAAATATCATGATCGAATTATTCGTCATGCAAAAGTAGTTGTGAGTAAGATAGTTTAATGAGAGATTATTACGAAATTTTAGGCGTTTCAAAAGACGCTGATACGAATGCAATAAAAAAAGCGTATCGTAAAGTTGCAATGAAGTACCATCCTGATAAAAATCAGGGAGATAAATCTGCAGAAGAAAAGTTTAAAGAAGCTGCTGAGGCGTATGGCATATTAAATGATGGCGAAAAACGACAACGCTATGACCAATTCGGACACGCTGGCGTAAATCAAAGTGCTGGTGGTGGATTCCATAATATGGATATGAATGACATTTTTAGCTCATTTGGCGACATATTTGGTGGTGGTGGCGGTGGTGCTTTTGGTGATATATTTGGTGGTGGTCAGCGTCGATCCCGTCAGCAACGTCGTGGTGGAGACTTAAAGCTTACTTTAGCCTTAACCTTAGAAGAAATATATGGTGGCGCCCAAAAAACGGTAAAAATAAAACGTTTTGAATCCTGTGATCCGTGTGGTGGTTCAGGCGCTGAAGGAGAAGCTAAACCAAGTACTTGCTCATCATGTCAAGGAACCGGTGAAATCAGGCAAATTCAACGTTCATTTTTGGGGCAGATAGTAAATGTTCAACCATGTCATCATTGTTCTGGTAAAGGGACTACCATCTCAAATCCCTGCAAAACATGCAGGGGTGATGGCCGTGTAAAAAACGCTGTAAGTGTTGATATTGAAGTTCCTTCTGGAGTTTCACGCGGAAACTATATGACCATGTCTGGTGATGGAAATAGAGGACCCAATAATACTCCATCTGGTGACTTGGTAGTCTATTTTGATGAAAAAGAACACGATTTATTTTTAAGAGATGTAAATGATATTTTTTTAGATTGTTGGATTGATTACCCAATGGCAGTGTTTGGAGGCTCTGTAGAAGTCCCAACTCTATCAGGTAAAGTTAATTTGAAAATTCCAGCGGGTATAAAGTCTGGACAAATCCTTCGATTAAAAGGGAAGGGAATTCCTGAAGTAAATCGACACAGAAACGGAGATGAATTGGTGAAGGTAAATATTAAAACTCCATCAAAGTATTCTAAATCAGTTCGTAAACTTTTAGAAGGCTTAAGAAAAGAATTAGACGATGGAGCTACATTTTCTAAGTTTGATTAATGAATTTCTTTACGAAAGATGAGCGAAATACTGTACTTTTTTTAGTCATAGCATTTATGATTGGTTTCTCTATTTTATATTTTCGTGATAATAATAGAAATTTAGAGTTAACATTAATCGAAAGTAATCAAGAAATTTCAGATGTGGTAAAGTCCGAACAGTTTATCTCTGGTAAGATAAATTTAAATATGGCAAGTGTAGCTGAGTTAATTTCACTGCCAGGAATTGGTCCCGTTACAGCAGAAAAAATTGTGGCTAAACGATTAAAAATGGGGTCTTTTTCTACGATTGAAGATTTATTGTTAGTTCCTGGGATTGGGGCTAAAACGTTAGAAAAAATTATTGATTTTATTGAAATATAAAGGGAGATTGAAAATTGTATTCACAAGAAATATTAGATCGTAAGATAGGTGCATTAGATTGGGGAATTATATTTTCCATCCTTTTATTATTTCTGATTATTTATATTCCTCGATCAATATGGGTTGAAGAAACTGAAATAAGAAATGATGCACGACAACGTATGTTGGATATCTCTAATTCTCAGGACTTCTATTTTGAACTTACTGGAAAATATTCTACCAGTGGGGAACATCTTTTTGAATTGGTTGAGGCTGCCATGGATTCACTCATTGCGGACAGTACTTTCACAGGTGCTCAGTCTTTAAATCTTAGTGATGGTAAATATGCTATAAATATTGAAAGAGGATTTGAAGTTAAAGTTGATACTACTTTTAGTGATCCTGTAATTATGCGAAAAGCAAAGTTGGATACTTTTTATACGGTTGGAATGAAAAATGAAGATAGCGGTGGTGTCGATACATTATTTGTAAATGTAAGAGATTTGAAGACATTCACTGATGATGAAATGTTTCATCGTATTTTTTCTTCTGATACTACAAGCCGTACTGAAATTATCACTGACTATTTACGGAACAAATATCACTTGAGTAATGACCGCTTATATTGCCCCATTACCAATGAAAAATTTTTTTTTGACATTGATGAATCAGATGCCGAGAATCCAATTTTTACGGTTTCATCTCCAGTTCCTGATGATTATACTGAACCTCGTTTTTTAGTATTCCAATTTGAAGCGGGACGCCATGGCTCTATAAAAGGTGGCGTTACAACTTGGGCTGGTGAGTAAGGTTTAGATTGATAGCAATTTCTCAAAGCGGTAAGTATTTTCAATTCTTAGTTTGGGTCCCTTCGGAAGGTGGCCCCCTAATTACAAAGTTTGGTCAAATTAAATCACCAGCAGATTTTAATTTTAAATATGGGCACTTTACTTCTATTTTAGAACAAATTATAAATGAAGTTCCAGAAATATCTCCACGATTTCAATTATCATTAGATAATCAAAATATTTTTATTTCTGATACGAATTATAATTCAAATGAATTTATAGAATGGCAAAAGGGCCAAATTAGTGACCCCGAATTTGAATCCCTTTATCATACGTTCTCTTATCCATTTTCAGAAGATAGTTCACTGTTAAACATCCATTTAAATAAAGAGCTAAAGTCACGTATTGTTGACTCTGTACATGATGTATATGGCGAACTGAGAGCCATTAATATTGGCATTTTTTCTGCAGAAATGGGTGCGCAACAGTGGTTTCATGCCAATCAACTTGAAAGTTATGCGATTTGGAAAATGGGCAAAAATCATATCGATCAATTACTCATTGTTAAGGGAGGAGAGTTTCAGTCTTTTGTTTCTTTTAAGCGAGTGAAGAATTCTGTGAAAGTATTGAATCTTATTGGCGCGTCTCCACTAATTGATAATGTAATCGAACAAATTGAGTCGTGGGTAAAAGATGATTTAGATGAGTTTAAGAATATTGAGCGGGTGTTTGCCTATTCATCTGAATCAAATGCTAAAGATTTAAAGAAGTTGATGGAGTCTCAAATTAATAATGTTACACTACTGAATCCATTTGAAGTTCTCGATATTTCCACTGATGAAAAAATTAATCCACTAAAAGGTGCGACTTTTGCTGAAACTGGGGTAGGATTCAGGGGAATAGATGTTTGAGATAAATTTACTTTCTGAACCGGGAATTCAATCATCTGAAAGGGTGGATTGCTCCATTTCATTTATAAAAGAAAAGCCTACGAGCCCGACCATTACCACATCTACAGTTCAGAAGAAAAAAGTAGGTTATAAAAAGCCGATGGAATTACCATCAATTAGTTTATATGCCATTATTTTTGTGGCCATTTTTTGCGTCATTTTTTATCCTATGATTGCTAAAATTGATTATAACTTTTCATCTCAATCTGAAAAAATTACAGAAGATATAGTAATCGATAAAGTTCTAAAAGTTATTTTACAGAGTAAAAATGACTATACTATTGAATCACTTCAGTTTAGTGATGAAAATGTTCTCATTCGCTTGGCATCTTTTGACATGTCTTTATTGAAGTTTTTTCAAGAAGAAATGGATTTTTCAAATAATGGTGCAGTCAGAATTTCTGGTGACAATGATAATTATTCTATGATTGCTAAATTCCCCTGGGAAATAATTAGTAATGGTAATTCAATAGGTTCACCCGAAACATTTTTTGAGTTTGTTAAGACGGGAAAAAATGTACAAACAGTTATTTCTGAGGATGAAATTGCAATGCGAGGAAGTACCTCTGATATAATTTCTATATTTTTGCAATTGGCAAATGCGGAGAGATTACAATCAAATGAAATGGCGATTCACTCCATTGATTCAGAAAATCTAATTTTTGCTGTAAAGCTATCTAATTAGTAATGATAAAAATTATTTCTGGAAAATATAAAGGTCGCAAATTGCAAGATGTACCAAACCTTTATGTACGGCCAACACAGGCGGTGGTGAGAAAATCCATGATGCAGATTCTTGAACCATTTGAAGGAGCCTCTGTTTTAGATTTATATGCTGGCGTAGGTACATTGGGATTGGAGGCATTAAGTCGAGGCGCAGGTCAATTGACATCCGTTGAAAATAACCGTCTTGTTCTTGAAACATTGCGTAAAAATATTGAAGTAATTTGTAAAGATGATGATATCGCAATTAAGGCAATGGATGTAAATAGATTTCTTAAAATGAATTTAAAAAAGTATGATATTATAATTGCAGATCCACCATACACAAAAGTTGACTATTTTGATTTGAAAAATATGGTAATACCATTTTTAAATGAAGATGGTGTCTTCTGTATGGAGATGAAGTCGTGTTCTATTGATGATGAAACTGCCCGCGTCAAAAAGTATGGTTCAACACAAGTTGTCTTTTGGAGGGCTGAAGCATGAAGATAGCCATTTATCCCGGGTCATATGATCCCATCACAAATGGACATTTAGATATTATTGAGCGATCATCAAAATTATTTGATAAAATTGTTGTCTCCGTTGCAAAAAATGCGGAAAAAGGTTCGGCTTTATTTTCTGAATCTGAAAGAATCGCAATGATCAATCAGTCTATTTCTCATTTAAAAAATGTAGAAGTAGATTCATTCCATGGATTGCTGGTGAATTATGCAGCTGCAAAGAATTCAATTGCTATAATCCGTGGACTTCGAGCATTATCAGATTTTGAATTCGAGTTTAAAATGGCTCTTATGAATCGAAGTTTGAAGGAAGAAATTAGCACCGTATTTATGATGCCTCACGAAAAATATACTCATATCAGTTCATCTCTGGTGAAAGAGGTAGCATCATTGGGTGGTGATGTTTCAGCGTATGTTCCACAACATGTTGAAAATGCTTTGAAAGAAAGTTTTAGTGGCAAATAAATTCAGAGACAGGCTTATCCAGCAGGGGATTTCTACAGGTGCGCGCATAGTACTACCTGAAGTTGATGACCCTCGCGTTGTGGATGCCAAACGTGAATTGCTACAAATAGGCTTTAATATTGTAGAAATGGCTGATTCAAGAGAATCAATTTCGGATTTAAAGGATTCAATTTCCACATTAAAATTTACCAAAAATTGGACCAAGGAACAGCTCCATGTTTTTTTAGAAAACCCATTGAATATGGGTATGGCTATGGTAGCCAATGGGTTGGCTGATGGTTTAGTGGCTGGAGCAATAAATTCCACAAGTGATGTGATTAGAGCTGCCATTAGAATGGTTGGCGTTAAGCCCAGTTCAAAATGGGTATCCAGTATATTTTTTATGGTTTCACCAGATGGTGAAAAAGCTTTTACTTATTCAGATTGTGGCGTAATTCCTGAGCCCACCAGCGAACAGTTGGTAGCCATTGCAAAAGATGCATCTGAATTTCATGAATTATTATCTGGCGATTTGCCAAAAGTTGCATTTTTATCATTCTCTACAAAGGGGAGTGCAGACCACTATCGAGTTAAGCGGGTAACTGATGCAACTCGGATTTTTTCAATCAAGTATGGTCATATTGCCCATGACGGTGAGTTGCAATTTGATGCAGCGGTTGACCAAATGGTGGCATCCAAAAAAGCGCCTGAATCATCCCTCCAGGGAAATGCAAATGTGATGGTTTTTCCAAATTTAGATGCGGGAAATATTGCATACAAAATTACTGAACGATTGGCAGGATATTCTGCGTGGGGGCCTTTGCTACAAGGATTAAACAAACCTGTTCACGATCTTTCTCGTGGATGTTCGGTAGATGATATAATATTGGTGGCTGCAATTGCAGCATTACAGAAAGATGTTTATGCCAACGTATAATTATAAATGTATTGATTGTGGACATCAATTTTCTGCCTTTCAGAAAATGAGTGATGATCCAATTAAAGACTGTTCTCAATGTGAGGGAAAAGTAAGAAGAATTATTAGTGGTGGTTCGGGAATGATTTTTAAAGGGTCTGGTTTCTATTTGACCGATTATGGGAAGTCAGGTACTTCCAAAAAAACTGAATTAACTTCTACCGAAAGCACAATAAAGGAAGGTGGCAAAAATGAGTAAAGTTATAGTTCCAGCACAGGGACAAAAAATTACAATGGATAATGGAAAATTTAATGTTCCTGATAATCCAATCATACCGTTTATTGAAGGTGATGGAATTGGTCCTGATATTTGGGCATCAGCGGTACGAGTATTAGATTCAGCCGTTGAAAAAGCATATAATGGTAAACGTAAAATCCATTGGATGGAAGTATATGCAGGTGAAAAATCTAATGAAGTATACGGTGAAAATACATGGCTTCCGCAAGAAACTTTAGACTTAATTAATGAATATTTAGTTGCTATTAAAGGACCATTGACTACTCCTGTAGGCGGTGGAATTACTTCCATTAATGTTGCATTACGTCAAAAATTAGACCTCTATGTTTGTTTGCGTCCCGTTAGATGGTATGAAGGTGTTCCGTCACCAGTGAAAAATCCGGGTGCAATTGAAATGTGTATATTCCGAGAAAATACGGAAGATATTTATGCAGGAATTGAATTTGAAGCAGGTTCTGAAGAAGTTACTCGATTTCTTGATTTGATGAAAGTAAACTTTGGTGAACGGTTTTCACGAATTCGTTTTCCTAAAACAGTGGGAATTGGTATTAAGCCTGTTTCCAAAGAGGGCACACAAAGGTTGGTTTGGGATGCCATTGAATATGCCATAAAAGAAAAGCGAAAAAGTGTGACCCTTGTTCATAAGGGAAATATTATGAAGTACACTGAAGGTGGCTTCAAAACATGGGGTTATGAAATTGCTGCCTCTAAATTTGCAGATAAAACCTTCTCATGGGCACAGTATGATAAAATCGCTGAAGAACATGGAAAAGATGCTGCTGAAAAAGCACAAAATGATGCGGTTGCGGCTGGAAAAGTAATCGTAAAAGATGTGATAGCAGATGCTTTTCTTCAACAAATTTTGCTACGACCTAAAGAATATGATGTGATCGCAACCATGAATTTAAACGGTGATTATATATCTGATGCGTTGGCAGCTCAAGTCGGTGGGATTGGTATTTCTCCTGGTGGGAATTTAAATTACATTACGGGTAAGGCTATTTTTGAGGCTACTCATGGTACTGCCCCTAAATATGCAGGATTAGATAAAGTGAATCCTGGTTCGGTGATTTTATCTGGTGAAATGATGCTAAGATACATGGGTTGGCATGAAGCTGCAGACATGATTGTGGAATCCATGAATACCACCATTAGCCAAAAAAGAGTAACCTATGATTTTGAACGTTTGATGGAGGGTGCAACACTCTTAAAATGTTCAGAATTTGGTGACGCACTAATAGAAAATATGTAAAAAGAGGGTAACCCCTCTGCCATGTTTGCATGATTAAATTTATAGATAAAGCAAAAATTCATTTAAAAGCCGGCGACGGTGGACATGGATGCATTGCATTTCTACGTGAAAAGTTTCGTGCTCAAGGCGGGCCTTGTGGTGGAGACGGTGGGAAAGGTGGATCAATTATTCTACAAGTTGATCCTCAACTTACAACCTTGCAAGATGTGTCGTATAAACGCCATTGCAAGGCTGAACGGGGTCAACATGGTTTAGGTAAGAATATGCATGGAAAAAGTGGTAAAGACTTAATTCTACTTGTACCTGCAGGGACTACCGTAAAAAATGCGGAGACTGAACAAGTGATTGTAGATATGACTGAACATGGTGAATTATTTACTATTTGTAAAGGTGGAAATGGTGGTTTTGGTAATGCCCGTTTCAAAACTCAAATTCAAACCGCTCCACGAGTAGCAAATGATGGTCAACTTGGTGAAACGCTTACTGTCAATTTAGAATTAAAAGTTATGGCAGATGTTGGACTGGTTGGCTTCCCCAATGCTGGGAAATCTACACTCATTTCGTCCATTTCGAATGCAAAACCCAAAATTGCCGATTATCCATTTACCACGTTGGCACCTAATTTGGGAATCATCAAATATGGCGATTATAATTCTTTTGTGATGGCAGATATCCCAGGATTGATTGAGGGTGCAGCTGAAGGGAAAGGATTAGGGAGTCAATTTTTACGTCATGTTGAACGTACTCGAGTATTGGTATTTTTGGTAGATGGAACATCAGAAAATATTAATGAACAGTATGAAATTCTCAGAAGTGAATTAGAACGACATGACCCTGAACTAAATAGTCGCCCCAGCCTTTTATTGATTACAAAATTAGACGCAACGATGGATGAATTGATAGATGAACAGGAACTTCCTGCCATTGATACTATTCGAATATCTTCTGTGAGTCGAACAAATTTAGAAATAGCCATTATTAAAATATCAAAATTACTCGTATCCCAACATGATTCCCAACCATCAACTGATAAGCCTAACTAATGTTAAGGGGATTGGCCCCCGTCGAATCCGTGAGATTCTTCGCCAATTTCCACAATTAGAGGACCTTTCTCATTTATCCGTTTTAGATTTAAAACAGGTAAAGGGTATCACCCATGAAATGGCCCAACATATTGTTGATCTTGATGAAGATTTCGGTAGAATTGCATTAGATAGAACCCTCCAATTAGAGGGTCGATATCTACCTTACGATTCAGATGAATATCCACATTTATTAAAAATGATTTATGATGCTCCTATTGGAATTTTTGTGAAGGGTGAAATTCCTCAAAACTCTATAATAATGGGTATTGTGGGTACTCGCTCAGTTTCAGCATATGGAAAACGAATGACGGCTAAAATTACAGAATCACTTATTCAAAAAAATATTCCCATCATTAGTGGCTTTGCACGGGGTGTTGATACTATTTCTCATACCATTTGCATTAAACAAAATTCACCCACAGTTGCAGTATTGGGCACGGGTTTAGATATTTGTTATCCTCTCGAAAATAAAAGAATACAAGAGAGCATACTTGAGCATGGGGCGCTCTTTACTGAGTTTGTTCCAGGTACAAAACCTGATGCAATGAATTTCCCCAAGAGAAATAGAATAATCTCAGGCTTATCGAATGGGGTGGTGGTGATTGAGGCAGGCCAAAAAAGTGGTGCACTCATCACCGCATATAGTGCCGTAGAACAAAACCGTGATGTGTTTGCATTACCAGGCCATGCCGATTCTAAACAATCATTAGGTACACATGCACTTATTCAAAATGGTGCGAAATTAATAATGGACGCGGATGACATTTTATCAGAGTATAATATTGAATCCACCTCTACTCAAACTACCTTGTTTAAAGATCTTTCAGAAGTTGAAAAAAAGGTCGTTAACTTATTAGAAAATGAACCCATCCATATTGATAGGCTATGTCTTAAATTAGATATGGATTCTCCACAAGTATTAAGCATATTACTTTCTTTGGAGTTGAAAAATGTGATTTATCAACATCCCGGAAAATTCTTCTCTTTGATTTAATGTGATTTGCATCAATGTGAATTTGTGACAGTGGTCATAATTTTCCATGATAATGTTACATCTTGTTACAACGATATACGTGCGTAACTGGGTAAATTTTTAGAGCAGAAACCTTATATAATAGGAGGGGGTAGTATTGTTGGATAAGTTCAATTTAACTTCAAGAGTAAATTTATTCTCAAATCCCCTACGTCAAATTTTATTCGGCCAGTCTGGCCAAAACCTCCAATTACTTAATATTAACAGAAGAAGGGATTTTTCCTCATGATTACTGCAAAACGGTTATTATATATACTAGCATGTTTAACGTTTACCTTTGCACAAAATACCATTTCACTCTCTCATGAAGGGGGCGATGATTGGAGTGTTGGCTTTAATAGCGACGTTGAAATTGGTGGATTTCAATTTACGGTAGATGGTGCAACTATTGACAATTCTATGGGCGGTTCAGCTGAATACAATGGATTTATGGTTTCAGCCAGTGCCAATACAGTTTTAGGATTTTCCCTTACCGGTTCCACAATTCCAGCAGGAAGTGGTGTTTTATTAAATCTTACTTTGGATGGTGAGCCTACCGGCTTATCAAATATTGTATTCTCTGATGCAAATGGAAGTTCAGTTGACTTTGAATATGTAGAAAGCACGCAGCCCGATGCATATTATGTGGTTGATTTAGAAACAACAGGTACCACTCAATTAACTATTCTTTCAGAATCCATCTCTGGGTTAGCAGTTGGGGATGAAATTGGCATCTTCGATGAAAATGCAATCACAAATTATAATGACTGTAGTAATGAGATTGGTGAATTACTTGTGGGTTCTGGTGTATGGGACGGCAATCAATTAAATATTGTAAGTGTAGGGTCGCAAGACCTTTGTGCTTTTGGTGGCGTACAAGTTTCGGGATATGTTGAAGGGAATTCTGTAGTTGTAAAAGTTTGGCGTGCATCCGAACAAATGGAATATGCCACATCTTTATTATGGGATATGGGCTCTGGAAATTTTGGCGATGTGATTCAATCTATATCAGAAGTTGAATTATTAGATCCAAATGCATGTGTAGATGATAATGACGCTTTGGCAGCATTTGGTGGATGTGCAAGCGCAGTTGCAGTCTTGGGTTGTGACTTTGTGTTTGGTGGCGTTCTTATTTCTGAATCTTGTCCTGAAACCTGTGATAATTGCCCAGATGTTCCTGTATTTGGATGTATGGATGAGTCAGCGTGTAATTATAATCCTGATGCAAATACGGATAGCGGATGTGAATATGCTGAAAATAATTATGATTGTGATGGAAATTGTATAATCGAAATTGATTGTGCAGGTAATTGCGGTATTCTAGTCGAAGAAGATGAATGTGGTGAGTGTGGTGGAAATAATTCGACTTGTAGTGATTGTGCAGGCACTCCAAATGGCGATGCAGTAGAAGATAATTGTGGTACTTGTGACTCAGATGCCTCTAACGATTGTACTCAAGATTGTGCAGGCGTATGGGGTGGAGTTGCTTTTGAAAATGAATGTGGTTGTGTAGGTGGTTCAACTCAAAATGGCGAAGATTACTGTTATGGTTGTACTGATTCAACAGCGAATAACTATGATCATGATGCTACCATTGATGATGGTTCATGTGATTATTCAGAACCCGTTGATGGCTATACCCTTTCTATTTCAGGATACGAAAATGGTCAACTAGCTGTAAATCTGGCCAATGAAGGTGAGATTGGTGGATTTCAGTTTACCATTTCTTCCTCACTTAATGATTTTGTTCTAAATGGTGCAAGTGGTGGTTCAGCAGAAGATAATGGATTCATGATGTCATCCAGCCCCAATGGAACTATTGTAGGATTCTCATTAACCGGTGGTACCATTCCTGCAGGTAACGCAACATTATTGTTTGCAGACGTTTCTTTCAATGGTGAAAATGGTTCAATTTGGGTAGATGATATTGTATTAGCCACACCAAATGGCGATTCATTAGCCGCCGATTCAGGTGATTCATTCAATATTGGTGATGGTGATGTGGTAGGCTGTATGGATGATGATGCGTGTAATTATAATCCAGATGCAAATCAAGAAGGTGAATGTGAGTATGCAGAGCCTAATCATGATTGTGACGGTAATTATTTAGGTAATGAACTTACTTTTGGTGAAGCCAATTTTGATGATGGTACATTGGATATTATTTTAAGCAATACTGCTTTGGTGGGTGGATTTCAATTTTCATTAAGTGGATTAAATATTTTAGAAGCGGGTGGTGGCACTGCAGAAGAAAACGGATTTATGTTGTCTGCCAGCGGCTCTACAGTAATTGGATTTTCACTCACAGGCGGAAGTATTCCAATTGGTGAAGGGGTGCTACTAACTATTCATTTTGATAGCCCAGGGCAAGAGATTTGTTTTAGTAATCCTGTTTTCTCCAGTCCAGCTGGTGATGCTTTAGATATTGAAACAGGGGACTGTATTTACGGTGTAGACCCAATTTTTGGCTGTATGGATGATGATGCATGTAATTATAATCCAGATGCAAATCAAGAAGGTGAATGTGAGTATGCAGAGCCTAATCATGATTGTGACGGTAATTATTTAGGTAATGAACTTACTTTTGGTGAAGCCAATTTTGATGATGGTACATTGGATATTATTTTAAGCAATACTGCTTTGGTGGGTGGATTTCAATTTTCATTAAGTGGATTAAATATTTTAGAAGCGGGTGGTGGCACTGCAGAAGAAAACGGATTTATGTTGTCTGCCAGCGGCTCTACAGTAATTGGATTTTCACTCACAGGCGGAAGTATTCCAATTGGTGAAGGGGTGCTACTAACTATTCATTTTGATAGCCCAGGGCAAGAGATTTGTTTTAGTAATCCTGTTTTCTCCAGTCCAGCAGGTGATGCTTTAGATATTGAAACAGGCGACTGTATTTACGGTGTAGAACCGTCGTATGGCTGTATGGATCCTGATGCATGTAATTATGATCCAGATGCAACTGCTGAGGGAGATTGCAATTACCCCGAAGATAATTATGATTGTAATGGTGAATGTATTGCTGGATTTGATTGTGCTGGTGAATGTGGTGGTGATGCATATTGGATGTCTTTCTGCCAAGATACGGATGGCGATGGTCTTGGTAATCCTGGCACAGAAGTTGAAGAATGTGTGAGTGGTGGACGAGATATTGAAAGTGGTTGTGACCTGCCATTGCATACAATTACATTAAACTCAAATGGTGATGTATTGTACAATACATCTGCAAATATCGGAGGGTTTCAATTTTCTGTTAATGGTGGAAGTATTAATTCAGCTGCAGGAGGTGATGCAGAAGCCGCTGGATTTATGATTTCATCAAGTGGTTCAACTGTTCTAGGATTTTCTATGACTGGGGCATCATTTGGTCCATGTGGAACGATGCTAAATCTTAATACTGAAGGTGAAGTAAATGGATTGTCTGAAATCGTAATTTCTTCAAGCAATGGTTCTTCCATTGAATTTGAGTACTTTGATGGAAATAATGGTGGTGGCGATGGTGACCTCGTAGCTGATTGTTCTGATGAATATCCAAATTGTGCGGCAAACTACTATGATTGCAATGAAGATTGTGGAGGTTCTGCAGAAGTGGATGAATGTGGTGACTGTGGTGGTGATGGTGGAAATATCGAATGTTGGGATGGCTCAATGGTTTGTGATGCAGATGGTTGTACCAGTGAACCTGAAAATATTTTCTTCTCTGAATATATAGAGGGTAGTACAACAAATAAAGCATTAGAAATTTTTAATGGTACTGGTCATACCGTAAACCTTGATGGATATGAAATCTGGAAAGGTGCAAATGGAGGTGATTGGAATAGTGGTGATAATGAAAATCCACTTTCATTAAGTGGTAATTCAATTGAAAATGGAGATGTATTTGTCGTTTGTCGCTCATCGGTTCCAGTATTAGATGAATGTGATATTATAGTTGATGCCAATCAACATCCAATGAATTTTAATGGTGATGATGCCATTGCACTTGCATATGAAGGCGTTCTTTTAGATGTTATTGGTCAAGTGGGAGTAGATCCAGGCCAAGGTTGGGATATTGGCGATACACCTAATGCTACCCGAGATCATACATTGATTAGAAATTTATCTGTTGATTCTGGCTCTGATAACTGGAATGAGTCTGCATCAGAGTGGGCAATTTATGATATAGATACCTTTGATTATTTAGGTTCACATTCTGAAATTCTTGCAGAAGGCTGTCAAGATTCTGAAGCCTGTAATTATAATGCTGATGCTGATATCCCTTGCGCGGATTGCTGTGAATATGCTGAAGAAAATTTTGATTGTGAAGGTAATTGTGTAGCCGAAGTTGATTGTGCTGGTGAATGTGGGGGTGACGCTTATTGGATGTCTTTCTGTGAAGACACTGATGGTGATGGTCTGGGTGATCCCGCTACTGAAATTGAAGAATGTGTGAGTGGTGGTCGTGAAATTAGCGATGGTTGTGATTTACCATTGAACTCTGTTTCACTCCTTAATAATGGAAATGTACTCTATAATTCATCTGAGAATATTGGTGGATTCCAATTTTCTGTAAATGGTGGTCAAATTATTTCTGCAGCGGGTGGCGATGCTGAAGCTGCTGGATTTATGATTTCTGCTTCTGGAACCACTGTGCTTGGATTCTCCATGACGGGCGCGTCATTTGGTCCATGTGGAACGGTTCTAAATCTAAATACAGATGGTGATGTTTCTGGTTTAACGGATTTAGTATTTTCAAGTAGTAATGGTGAGCCATTACCAATTGAATATTATGATATTCCAGAAGATGAAGTTGATGTAGTGGCAGATTGTTCTGATGAATATCCAGATTGTGCCGCAAACTATTATGATTGTAATGAAGAATGTGGTGGGTCAGCAGATGTAGATGAATGCGGTGATTGTGGTGGTGCGGGTGCATCATTTGAATGTTGGAATGGCGAATTGGTTTGTGATGCGTCACAATGTGAAGATGAACCATCAAATACATTCTATAATGTTGAACTTGAAGAAACAGGACAATCTCAGTTGACATTGTTTAGTGCAGATATAACCACATTATCATCTGGTGATGAAATTGGAATATTTGATTCAAATGGTATAACCAATTACAATGATTGCTCAAATCAAACGGGTGAGTTACTTGTAGGCGCTGGTGTATGGAATGATGGACAATTAAACGTGGTAAGTATTGGTTCTATTGATATGTGCCCATTTGGTGGCGTTCAGCTTTCAGGTTATGTTGAAGGTAATCCTGTTGTGGTGAAAGTATATAAAGCCGCAGAAGAGCGTGAATATGAAACCACCTTAACTTGGAGTGTGGGAACTGGAAACTTCGGTGATGTAATTCAATCGGTAGATTCTATCGAATTGATTGATGATACTGCAATTGAGGGTTGTATTGATCCCGAAGCATGTAATTATAACCCAGAAGCCACCGTACCAAGCGATTGTGATTATGCAGTTGAAAATTTTGATTGTGATGGCAATTGTATTGCAGAAATTGACTGTGCTGGTGAATGTGGTGGTGATGCAGTAATAGATGAATGTGGTGACTGCGGTGGAGGCGGTATTGCTGAAGGCGCATGTGATTGTGATGGCAATATGCCGGTTCAATATTGTGAAGATATAGATGGCGATGGTCTTGGCGGTGGCGAATCTATAGAATCATGCGAAGCCCCAAGTGGGTGGGTTGCCGATTGTTCAGATGTTTGTGATGACCTGGCCGGATTCGATTGTGCTGGAGAATGTGGTGGTAATGCCATTGAAGATGAATGTGGTGTCTGCGAAGGTGGTGGTATTCCTGATGATGTTTGCGACTGTGATGGTAATCTTCCATTAGATTATTGTTATGATGCAGATGGTGATGGTCTAGGTGCTGGTGATCCTTTTAATTCTTGTTTTGCCCCTGAAGGTTGGGTGAATGATTGTTCTGACACTGACCCTGATTGTGCAACTGATGATACAGATGATTGCGGAGTATGTGGTGGAGATGATAGTTGTTTTGGTTGTACTGATTCCGCAGCGTTGAATTATAGTGAAGATGCATATATTGATGATGATTCATGTGAATATGCGCCAAATTATCCTTTTTGGTCTGTGCATGCCCCTGAATTTCAATATAATGGTTCTATAACCAGTGCGGTTATGCTTGATGATTTGATGGTGGGAAATGAAATGGATATGGTTGCTGTATTCGTGAATGGTGAAATCCGTGGGGTAGAAAATGGACTTTACTTTGCTCCAACTGGAAATTATACATTTAATGTATTAGCATACTCAAACGAGACTGCTGGAGAAATACTTTCCTTTAAATATTATGATGCAGAAAATGATGCAATTGTTGAATTAAATGAGTCATTAGAGTTTGTATCAGATATGATTATTGGTAATGCTATGAATCCATTTATACTCACTCCTCAAATTGATGAGGTTACTACTAATATCCAACTTGTACCCGGATGGAATTGGTTCTCAGTAAATGCAGTAGGTGATGATATGTCATTAAATACTGTATTAGGGTCTGTGAATGGAAGTTTGAATTATATCAAGAGTCAAACATCTTACTCAGAATATTATGACTCTTATGGATGGTGGGGAACATTAGAAAGCATCAACAATGCCGAGATGTATAAATCTACAGCGGTTAGTGGAAGTGTAATTGAGTTCACCGCAGCACCTGTGAATCCTGCAGATGTGCAAATTGGACTAAGTGCTGGTTGGAATTGGGTAGGTTATACTCCACAAAATGCATTGAATATCAATACTGCATTGAATTCAATCAATGGTGTGGCCACGTACATAAAAGATCAAACCACATATTCAGAATATTATGATTCTTATGGGTGGTGGGGAACTTTAGAAAATATGAACCCTTACGGTGGTTATATGATTAGTACGAATTCAGAGGGAACGCTTGTGTATCCCGATAACATGGTTGCATTTGATGATGATCAATCAAATGTAGATTTTGATGTCCTTGAAAAAACAATGGGTCTGGAAAAAGTAGATGCATCTATGTTTGAGTTTAACGGTTCAGTGACTGCATCTATTGATGCTAAATTAGAAACTTCCATTTCTGAAGGTGATGTATTATATGCCTATGTAGATGGTGAGTTAAGAGGTAAAGTTGATGCAGTTCAGTCACCTATTTCAGAGGGATACTTATTCCCAATCATGCTCCATAGTAATGTGGAAGCTGGTGAACTTATAAACTTTAAATTGATGACTGCTGATAGTGAATGTATTGAATTCAACGACGGTGTAGAATTTAATAATGATATGATGGTGGGAAATGCATTAACTCCATTCTTGTTATCATCTGTTAATTATGGAATTGCTACTCAGATTGAAGTGAATCATGCATATCCAAATCCATTTAATCCAAATACCAGTATAGATTTCACATTGGCTGTTGATACAGAGTTAAATGTGAGTGTTTATGATATGAATGGACGAATGATAGAAACATTAGTAAATGGGACTATGGAAGCCGGTCACAATCAAATTGTTTGGAACGCATCTCATGAAACCAGTGGTGTTTATTTTATTAAATTTGAATCTAGCGAATTGACATTAACTGAAAAAGTTGTATTAATTAAATAAGTTAAACCCTAAGGAGAGCCATGAAAGTCATTCAACGATTATTATCATTGAGTTTATTTGTTAGCACCATATTTGCCACCCCAGATTGGTCGGTGAATCCAGCAGATTATCAATACAATGGGTCGGTTACATCCAAAGTATTTATTGATGGTAATGAAGTGGGTTCATCCGATGATATGGTTGCGGCATTTGTAGATGGAGAAGTTCGTGGTGTAATTAATGGACTCTCCCAACCTCCATTCTTAGGGGGAGGCTACGCATTTTATCTCATGGTTTTCAGTAATAGCCCCACAGGTGAAACGGTGAACTTTAAATATTATGATTCTGCAAATAATGAAGTGTTAGATATGAATGAAACCTTAGAATTTGTTTCTGACATGACATTAGGCACTGCTTCAGATCCATTTATGTTGAGTGGTGAATCCAGTTCAGACGATGGTGGTGATGATGGTGGAAATACTTCTGGTTGTGATGCCAATGTTTCCACATGGTCAGTTAATCCCTCTTCATTTCAGTATAATGGTTCTGTAACTGCAAAAATTGAAATTGATGGAATTGAAGTGGGTGCAGATGATGACCTACTCGCCGCATTTGTTAATGATGAAATTCGTGGAGTAATTGAGGCTACGGCACTACCTGTATTTTTGGGTGGCGGTTATGCATTTTATCTTATGATTTTCAGCAATGAAGTAAGCGGTGAATCACTTTCTTTTAAATATTATGATTCGTCAAATAATCAGGTTTACTGTTTAGATGAAACGTTAGTATTTACATCTGATATGACTATTGGTACGGCACAAGAACCACAATGGTTAACTGGCTCATCTGGCGGTGGCGGTGAAGATATCTATGGTTGCATGGATTCAGCTTCTTGTAACTATAATGCGGATGCTACCATTGATGATGAATCATGTACATATCCTGATGATAATTATGACTGTGATGGGAACTGTCTTGTAGAGACTGATTGTTTGGGCATGTGCGGGGGAACTGCTTCACTTGATAATTGTGGAAGTTGTGATTATGATACTTCAAATGATTGTACTCAAGATTGTAATGGTGAATGGGGTGGAAATGCTGAAGTAGATGAATGTGGAATTTGCGGGGGTAATGGTATCCCTTCTGGTGATTGTGATTGTGATGGCAATATACTCGACTGTACTGGCTTTTGTGGTGGCTCTGCATTAGTAGATTCATGTGGAGTTTGTGAAGGAAATAATTTAGATGATTTAGGTTGTGGTTGCTTTGAAGATGCTCCAGATGAATGTGGCACTTGTGATGGTTCCATAGTCGATTTAGGTTGTGGTTGTGGTGAACCAGCAGCTGAAGAAAATTTTGACTGTGATGGCAATTGTGTAGTTGCAACCGATTGTGCAGGTGAGTGTGGTGGTTCTACTGAAATAGATGAATGTGGTGAATGTGGTGGTGATAACTCAACTTGTCTTGATTGTGCCGGTGTACCCAATGGTAATTCCACTGTAGATATGTGCGGGGTATGTGATAGTGATACATCCAACGATTGTTCTCAAGATTGTAATGGTGAATGGGGTGGTACTGCTGATATAGATGAATGTGGTGTCTGTGATGGCCCTGGATTTACATACACCTGTTCAGACAATTCAATGGCTTGTTCAGAAGCTGAATGTGGGGAAGTCTATGGGTGTACCAATATGGATGCATGTAACTATGATAACACTGCAACAGTCGATGATGGTTCATGTGAATATGCTACAACTTATTATTTAGATACAGATGGTGATGGACTGGGTTCAAATGGTGGACAAGCGTTCTGTGAAGATCCTGGTGAAAATTGGGTAACCAACAATGACGATATGTACCCTAATTGTGCGTCTAATTTTATGGATGCATGTGGGCTGTGTGATGGAGATGATACTTCTTGCACTGGTTGTACTGATCCCGCTGCTGCATACTATTGTGATGAGTGTACTATTGATGATGGATCTTGTATTTATATCCCTGAAGAATTTCTATTCAATCAATCAACTGAACAGGCATTTTATTTTGTAATGGATGCCAATATTGACGGAGAAATATTGGTAGAAGGAGAAGATTGGATTGGTGCATTTAACGGTGATATTTGTATTGGTGCTCGCGAATGGCGTGGCGAATTTACAGATGTACCTGCTATGGGTGATGATGGATATGGCTTAACCGATGGTTATATGTCCACTGGTGATGTGGCTAATTTTAAAATTTATGATGCGTCAGCAGATGCTTACTATCCTGCAGAATCCCCCCTTACAGAAGGTTGGATTGAATTTGAATATATGAATGTTGACTACATTAATGTGAATCCAGATTGTTATGGCACATTGGGTGGCGATGCATTTATTGATGATTGTGGTGTTTGCTCTGGAGGTGAATCGGGTCATGAGGCAAATTCTGATGATGTGGGCTGTGGATGTTTTGAACCTGCAGCAACCTCATATTGGCATGATACAGATGGTGACGGATTAGGTGCCGGTGAATCAATGGAGTATTGTTTATCAGACCTTCCGGTTGGATGGGTTGATAATAATGATGATTCTGAACCTGATTGTGTAACTAATGATACGGATGATTGTGGAATTTGTGCTGGTGAAAATACGGATATGGATTGTTCTGGTGAATGCTTTGGTTCAACAGTAATTGACGAATGTGGAGAATGTGGTGGTGATAATTCAACATGTTCTGATTGTGCTGGTGTACCCAATGGAGATTCCCTTTTAGATAATTGTGGAACATGTGATAACGATGCATCCAATGATTGTGAACAAGATTGTGCTGGTGAATGGGGTGGTACGGCTGAAGAAGATATGTGTGCCGTTTGTGATGATGACCCCTCAAATGATTGTATTCAGGATTGTAATGGCAATTGGGGTGGCGATGCAGTAGTAGATGAATGTGGAACATGTGATTCTGATCCCTTAAATGATTGTGTACAAGATTGTGCCGGTGTTTGGGGAGGATCCTCAGAATTAGATGATTGTGGCGTTTGTGATGGTGCTAATGCAGATATGGATTGTTCAGGAGAATGTTTTGGTACAACTGTAATTGATGATTGTGGAGAATGTGGTGGTGATAATTCAACATGTTCTGATTGTGCAGGTGTACCCAATGGAGATTCCCTTTTAGATAATTGTGGGACATGTGATAATGATCCTTTAAATGATTGTGTACAAGATTGTGCCGGTGTTTGGG
>JACKQG010001764.1_pt1 | contig 29344 bp, 23 predicted proteins | sample 8237621 | NCBI WGS metagenome assembly JACKQG01 (sample SAMN15677084, study PRJNA649215) | marine metagenome | biome: marine; feature: Black Sea; material: saline water; isolation source: suspended particulate matter (SPM) from the Black Sea western gyre | collected 2013-06-09/2013-06-10 | depth... | reverse complement strand
TATAGTAGTCAATATGATGTTGAACACCATTGATTCTCACGCCAAGACGCAGAGTCGCAAAGTTTTTTCTTAGAAATTTTCTTGGCGTCTTTGCGTCTTGGCGTGAGACATGTTCGAGATGCTCCTGACTACTTCAAAATCCGTGTAATCTGCGTCCTATTTCTTGGATGTACGGTAGAAAATTGTGATAAGGGTATTTCAATGAAACGTTTCGTTTTACTTGTATTTGTAATCTGCAGCACGGCAATTGCATGCAATGCGGCAAAATTTGTCCCTCAAAACCAAGATTTCCAGTCGCAAGACTCAATCACTGATAATGTGGAGATCAGCACACCGGCTGCATCGGCAGAACTGCAAAATCCAACAGAATTCGATGAAGCGAAATTAGGCACTTCCGATAAAAACATCACCTACTGCACTGCTGATGCCGAGGCATTGTTAATGGATGTATACTATCCCGATGATTTAGATGGACCTTGGCCAGCAGCGGTTTACGTTCACGGCGGCGGCTGGGTTGGGGGTGATAAATCTGGAGGTGTTGGTTTCTGGCTTATCGAACCTTTGCGCAGACAGGGGTTCCTGCTGGCATCTATCAATTATCGTCTTTCGCCCGAGTATCAATTTCCAGCACACATCGAAGATGTCAAATGCGCTATTCGATATCTGCGCGCCAATGCGCAGTTATTCAATCTCGACCCTGAAAACATTGGCGCTTTTGGTGGCAGCGCTGGTGGGCATCTTGTGGCACTACTAGGCACTAGCGACTCATCCGCTGGACTTGAAGGCACTGGCGAATACCACGAATTTTCCAGTCGTGTTCAAGCTGTTGTAGATATGTACGGCCCCACAGATAGTCTCGCCTTCTGCATCCCGGCGAAAATCGAGACCGTTTTCGGAGCCTCAAGCTGCGATTCTGAGATTGTCACCAATGCCAGCCCGATAACGCACATCACTCAAGATGATCCACCCTTCTTGATCCTTCATGGCGACCAGGACGACGTTGTCCCCCTCAATCAATCTGAAATCTTGCATGATGCTCTAATTGCTGGGGGCATAGAGTCAACTTTGATCGTGGTAGACAATGCCGGCCATGGATTCTCTAGAGAAGGTGATGGAGATTTGAACCCCGATATGAGAACCATTTTGCAAATGGTGTTTGATTTTTTCGACAAACATCTTAAGTAAAGGAAGTCCATTGAAACGAATCATCATCTCTCTTTTAATATTGATTTCGCTGGCTTGTTCACTGGTAAGTTTCTCAGAAAGTGCGATTACTCCAAGCGAAAATGCTCCCTCCATTCAAAGCGAAAATCGCTGCGGCGATGGAGTCTGCGACGGACCCGAAAACGCTGCCAATTGTTCTGATGATTGCTCCGATTCGCAATCCCAGGTCGAAGCCCCCTCATCAGACTCGATTTGTGCTCTTCCGAACCCACGACGGGCAACAGTTTCCCAAGATTTGCTGACCTTCAAAAATTATTTCGCAGATAGCAGCTTCGAAGATGGCTCAGCCGAAGTGGATATCTTAGCCCACTCCAATACTGCTTTGCAAATTGGCGCGGTTGAGCGCTCTCAAGAAGCCGCTCATACTGGCATTTGGGGGTACAAAATTCAATCTGGTGCAAACCAGGGAGTCACATTTGGGGCCAGGAGTTATGTAGAAAAAGGTGAGGATCTGCACTTCTCAGCTTGGGTGCGCGCACCCGAGGGGCAAGTGCCTGTCACCCCGATGGTTTTTTGGGTGGAAAAAAAGAACGACTTGGGAATCCCAAACCGAGGCGAAACCATCACCGTCGGCCAGGAGTGGACGCATGTGCAACTCAAAGCAGCCACAACCAAGGGGGCTCTCTATGCGTTACTGACCTTCGAAGTCGGGCCTGAAACCATCCTTTATATTGACGATGTCGAAATCTCACTACCTCTTTGGCAGATGGCCAAATACGAGGGCCAAAGTCGTTCTGTGGGCGGCGTGACCGTGCCTCTAGAACCTGCCGCCGTCACCCACTTCAACATTGTCATTCACATCGAAGACCCCAATCAGCTGCAAACCAGCCGCGCTTACTTCGAAGAGCAAACCGCAATATTTACTGAATTAGCCAAGATTATTCATCAACATGGCGGCTTCCTAACCATCCAACCCGAACAGGATTGGCCCCAGGCAGCAGAAGCCGGCTTCCACCCCGGTCTTTTGGCTGAGTTATCGCAGAATTACAACGTGGTGTATTCCAACCACACGCACGGCCCAAACTGCACCGACCCAGATGGTATCCCGCGCAGTTCCAACGATTGCAACACAAACCAGGGCTGGGCAAAGAATATCGACAATGATGCTATCGTCGATTATGCTCGGAACATGCGAGAATTATTTGAGAGCGCTTCTGGCATCCCCGTCACTGACCACAATGGCAATTTCGATTTCCCTGCCAACGACAGATTCTCTGAAGCAGGCATCAAGACTCTTTCAGCTTTCAAGGACAGAACCACCCAAGGTTCATATGCTTACTTGTATAACAATCCCTGGCGTCCAGGACAAGTCAATGCCCTTCATGATATTGATGGTTTTCTCACCCACAATGCTAATGCCCAAATTACTTACATCCCAGGTTGGGGGCAAGCGCTTACCCGACACCCGCAGCGCGTTACCGAGCGCATCCAGCCTATGCTCAGTCAGTTCATCCGCTTCGCCGATCCTGTACGCGTCAACTCCTTTTACGTCATCACCCATGTGGGGCATTTCTATTCCCGTATTGGTGACCCCAATTATTTGAAATATAACCAGGCCAGCGGCGAAGTCCAGTTTTCGCAGGAGTTTCTCGATCATCTCAATGCTTGGAACGAAATGCTGACAGAGGTCATTGATCCCTTAGTCGAACAGGGTTATATCCAATGGACGAGTTTTGCTGAAATTGGAGAACTTTATGAAGCTTGGGAATCTGCTTGCCAGGAAGGTTGATATGAAAAAATATTCTTTTTTTGCAATTGTAGCTATCTCGGTATTTATTACCTATTCAATTGCGATTGCGGCCGAATCGCAGTCGTCTGCTATAAAATGGGATCTCTGGGTGGATGGACCTCACTTGCGTGGTGCAAACACCTTCCAACGACGAATTTACCTTGAGTTGGATGGGGCGGAATTTATGGGACCTGGACCTTTAGGGCCACCCTATACCCAAGCCGATTTTGATCTTCTGGCGGCGTGGGGTGCCAATTTTGTGAATATCTCACACCCCGGGCTATTTTCTGAAAACCCGCCCTATGAAGTCGATCTTGATGTACAAGAAAATCTCGACACGCTGCTTGAAATGATTAAAGAAGCAGATATGTTTGCTGTGATCAGCTTCCGCACCGGGCCTGGACGCAGCGAATTTGGCCTCTGTTGTTTTGAAGAAGTTGGCGATTGGTATGACGAGAGCTATCTCAACAATGAAGTCTGGCGTGATGAAAATGCCCAAGAAGCATGGAGTAAGATGTGGGCATATACTGCACAGAGATACAAAGACAATCCGATCGTCGTGGGCTACGACTTAATGGTCGAGCCCAACAGCAATGAAATCTGGTTGGATGAGTGGGATCAAGAGGTTTTCTATGCAGAGTATGCCAACACCCTTTACGACTGGAACCAGTTATACCCCAAGATCGTCTCAGCCATCCGAAAGACCGATAGCAGCACACCCATAATTGTTGGCGGAATGGCCTACAGCTCGATCGACTGGCTGCCTTGGATTGAACCGATTGACGACGTCTACGTCATCTATGCCGCCCACCAATACGCACCACATGGCTATACGCATCAATGGAGAGATTCCGATTATAGCTATCCTGGAGAGATGGATTTAGATTGGGATAACAGGGATGACCCGTTCAACCGTGCCTGGCTGGAAAATGAACTCTTCTCCATAATTGACAGCTTTGTTTCAAACCACGATGTAGCGGTGACAGTCAATGAATTTGGACTTATCCGCTGGGTTCCTGGCGCAGCGGCATTCGTTGCCGACGAAATAGAATTACTTGAAGCGCGCGGCATCAATCACGCGCTCTGGCAGTGGCAAACATCTTGGGAACAACTCCAGGAAGAAAATGATGCCTTCAATTTTCGTCACGGCCCAGACCCAGATCATCACGAGGACGTCAGCACCAGCGACCTGATTGAAGTTATCAAATCAAATTGGAGTAAAAATACACATCGCCCCTCAAATACCACTTTTGCAAATCCTTGATCATCTAAGCGGAGGCAACCAATTCTCCAAATGAGCCATCGAGCTCCCGGAAAATGTACTCAGGTTCAACAAGCCTGACTCCCCGCACATTGCTCTCAACTAAATCAACCGCTTCGGCATGTTGATTGTTTGCTGACAGACACAGTGCATACTCGAGAGCAAATTGGGCGCGCTTTTGAACATCAAAGTCCTTTTCAACAATTTGCCAAGCCTGGCGCGCAATATCTCTGGCATCAGCAACATCACCTCGTTTGCGAAGCGCACGAGCATAAACGCGCATTGATTGGGCTTCGAGATCCCGGCGCTTCAATTCGCCGGCTTGCTCAATTGCAGAGATGGCAGTTTCAACGGCTGTGGCAATTTCCATTTGCGCAATTAAACACTCAGCCTTCATCCAAAACACCTCACAAAGCAAATCGCCAAAACGGTGCATGTTGCTCAAATTTTCACCTTCCGCAAGAACGACAGCAGCTTCCTTCAGTTCGCCTGCTATGATCAACGCATAACCTTTATTGGCAATTGCCTGAACCATCGTACGAGTCAAATCAGATAATCGCGCGGAATGGATCGATTTTTCCAGATGAAAAATCGCTTCGCTTAGTTTACCTTGCGAAATTTTCAATTGTCCCAGGTTATTTCGAGTTATCGATATGCCTTCCACATCCCCCAGCGACTCATTTATTTCAAGAGCTAACGAAAAATAATTATTTGCAGATTCAAAATCCTGCATAGCGACTGACAAAATCCCTAAATTGGAATAAGTATCACTAGCCCCGTCTCGGAATCCATTGGCCTGATAAATCGCCAAGCCGCGCTCTGCCAGCTTTATGGCCTCTTCAACATTCCTCTCGCGATGCATGATGCCAGCTAACAAATTACATAGTCTGGCAGCACTGGCGGGATACCGATCCTGATTGAAGTTATCCAGTGACTTAACGGCTTGCTCTTTAGCATCCAAATTTCGATGCATATCAAAATAAATTCTGGCAAGCCCAATCTGGATTTCCATTTGTTCTTCTTCAATTGAAACAAAATATTTATCACTCGATTTTTCTATACTTTCATCGGACATATTCAATATTTTATGCGCCTGCTGGAAGAGGTTGAGTGCAGCTTCCAAATCGCCTTGCATTTGACGTGCAGATCCCACGCGACGAAAGCAGGCAGCGCGTAATGTTTTTGGTAAATCTTTAGAACCAGCTATAAGTTTTTGGGCAGATTCTACAGCCGTTGATGGTTCACCAAGGCGCAGATGGACATCAGCTAATCCTAGTAAAACTCTGATCATAGTCCTTGAGTGAGGCTGATATCGCTGATCAAGAATTGATTCGGCTTGGCGGAAATATCTGCGGCTTTCTTCCAGGGCATTTCGCCTGGCACATTTCTCTGCTGCTCTAACGGCATAGTATAGATTTTTTTCCAGCAAACCGCTTTGCTCAAAATGATAGGCTAAGACTTCCAAGTTCTCTTCTTGGTTCTCAGGATACAAGAACTCAATTGCCTCCCCAGCACGCTGGTGAAGCAACTGTTTCTTCGATCTCACCAAAGTGGAATATATCGTCTCACGCGTAAGCGTATGATTAAAATGATATTGAGATGGATTTCCGACCTTAGATTTTTGGAGCCAGCCCTTTTTTGATAATTCTGTCAATCTTTGAGCAAATGAACTCTCTGTAATCATATACTTTAGGGTAATTCGATCGAATACTTCCCCCAGTAAGGCTGCAGCCTGGAGAACATGCAACGACTCAGCATCAAGTCGATTGAGACGCCTTAACAACACTTCGCGATACGTTGTTGGCATTTGTCCGGACGTCGAATTCAAGGAGTCTGCTAACACCCATTTATTTTTAATTTTCTGCAACCATCGCTGCTCGACCAAACACCTGGTAGCTTCTTCAATCGAGAGCGGATGGCCAATAAACGGCTCATATAAGGCATCTAAACCATCGGGAAGAACATCGCTCTCGAGTAAATCCCTGATCAAATCCAGGCTTTCTTGTTCACCTAATTCAGAGAAGTTTATATTTAGGTAATTTTCCTGGCATACTTTTTCGACCTTTTTTACAAAAGAGCGATGCGGGCCAGGCATTTCAGATCTCGAGATCAGGATCATTGAAATTGGTGCCTCAGCGATGATTGAAATCAAGTAATCGAGCAGATCCAACGAACTCAAATCAATGAAATGCACATCCTCAAATACTAATACCAATGGCTGTTGCTCAGAGATTCTGATCAAAAACTCTCTAACACAAGCAAAGATCTCTTTGTTTACCGCATCGGGGGGCAAGTTACTCAACAATGCCTCGTCAGCTTCATCGGGAGGGCGCATGCCTAATATACTTTTCAGGCGTAAATATTCTGGATTTTCTGGAAGAAACACATTTTCGAGGATTTCTATCAACGGCCAGAAACTAATATTGGACCGAAATGCCTCACATTTACCATTTAAAAACATGGTGTGTTCCCCCACTGTTCCCATGACTTCCTTCAAAAGCCTCGTTTTTCCCATACCTGCTTCTGCTTCGATATATGTGATTGAGCCTCTATTTGTAGCCTTTGCATGATTGATTCTCTCGCATATCAGATCTAATTCGCCAGCGCGACCAACCAGTTTTGAGCTTGCTTGTGGAAGATCATGCTCATACCCCGCGTTCGATATCGCTTCCCCGAGCAGATAAACCAGTTGGGGTACTTCGCGGTCATCACAGTGGTTAAATAACTCCAACTCAAAGGAATCATGCAGGTTGGCAGGAATCTCTCCAGTGAGGAGCACCTGGAAATCCATTGCTATTTCAGCCAGCAAATCTGCTTGTCGTCCCAGCTGAGACACATTGGAAAATAAAGCAGCCTGCTCTTGGTTACAAATCAGTTCATTGACCGTCCCAATAGCAATACCAATTTTCATCTGCAGTTCGAACCCGTAGTTTCGCCGCAGAGACTTGTTCAAGCGGGCGCACGACATGATTACCGATTGAGCAACCTCAACAGCATTTAACACCATTCGATCAATCGCCTGGGGATATATATTTGACAAGATGAGTGAGATTCCGGATGGTATGGAAGAAAGGAAGATATTTTGCTTTTCAGCGAATTTCTTCAATTCATCGGTTAATCCTCTTTTGGCAACCAACACTTGTTCTAGCTGTTCATCAACCAATGCTAGGAGTGATGTGCGAATATCAACCACAACGACCGGATAGACCCATTTCTCATCCAATTTTTCCTCACCCACTGTTTGGTCAGCCATGATCTGGAAGACATACTCTTCCGCAAGCACAATATCTTTTTCCGCATCCAATTTCTGAAAAGTATCCAAGGCAAATTCCATGTCTTCAAGAATGACTTTTAACGGTATTACTCTCTCAACTTGAGCCAAATAAATCTCGGCTTTGTCGAGAATCAATCGCGCAACTTCATATCGATTACCGATTTCTCTCATTAGATTCTGTGCCACACGATTTTCTTGATGGGCTTCCTGAAATTCACCTCGAGTACGAGAAATGTTAGCCTTAACACGATACATCTCGACTTTGAATTCGTTGGTTGTAGAATGATCAATCAATTCCATAGATTCCAAAATCAATCTTTCAGCCTCTGCTATCTTTCCATTATTCAAATGCCCATCAGCAAGATAGGTATATGCCAGTGCGATCCAATCACTGGTGCTTTGAGATTGAGCCGTCTCAAGACCCATCTCAAAATCTGTTGTTGCTAATTTCAATTCTCCTGAACGTAAAAATACTTGTCCACGTGTTAGATAAACTGCACTCACATCAGACAATGGAAATTCATGGTCACTCAAAATGCTTATGGCAGAATTAATACAATCTATTGATTCATCAAATTTCCCCATATCCTGAAGTAATATTCCCAAATTCACCCAACTACCCAGCAAATTGTAATAATCTCCCACTTCACCTTGTACATAGATGGCTTGGCGTAGCATCTTTTCTGACAAAGTCCATTGTCCAATTTGATGATAAAAATAGCCCAAAGTTGTTTGCGATGATGCCGCCCCCCAAATATCACCCAGTTGTTCTCGAATTTTTAATGAATTTTCAGCCATCGAAATTGCTTCTTGCATTTGTCCCATCTTGAAATATATTGATGCTAACAGTTTATATGCATTTCCCTCTGACTCGAGTTTTCCTGCTTTGGTTGCCAAGCGCAAAGCTGATTCTGCTTTTGGTTGTGCTCTTTCAAAATCTCCTTCACTGTAATATATCCAACCAATTTCCATTTCAACATCCGCAATGTGAAAAGAGTGTTTTCCATTGAAATTTCTTTCCAAAATAACAGTTGCAGATTCAAAATGTTTAAGTGATTGACTAAGATCGTCTATATTGTAAAAAGCTAGACCAAGCTGAAAATAAATATCCTCTCTTCGATAATCAATTAACTGTTTTTCATCTAGACTATCTTGAGCGTTATTAAGTTCTTCGATTGCCGTATGCGACTCCCCCATCCGATTAAGCACTTCGCTCAATCCAATTATGGCATCAATGTAATCTTTTCGACTCGAATCACGTCCAACTATTTCTTTTACACGGTTAAAATATGAGATCGCTTCTTCATTGGCATATCTACCAACAGCTTGTTTGGCAGCACATAATATATATGAAACTGCATTTTCTGAATCACAAATTGATAAGTGATGGCTGATAACTGCGTCCGAATCAACATAATATTCTTCGGCAAATTCAATCAAAGTATCTGCGATGCTTTGATGAAGTTTTCGACGATCTTCAATTAGAATTGTGCCATAAATTGCATCTCGCAATAAAGCATGACGAAAAGAATAAAATTCAGAATCAAATCCAGATGATCGTCGCAGAAAATCAACTTGTAATAAATCTTTGACATTCTTGCGCAACTCCATATCAGCCATACCTAAAACCATAGCCAATAGTCTTAAGTGGAAACTTTGCCCAAATACAGATGCTGCATCCATTATCATTTTCAGATGATAAGGCTGGCGATCATAACGACTTAACAATAAACCTTTTATAGTTTCAGGGACTTTTCCAAATAGCTCACTCCACAGATCTATGAGGTTCCAATCACCATTCTCAAAATAAACAATTTTTTCATCAATAAATACCCGAACAATCTCTTCAATATAAAATGGATTTCCAGAAGTTCTTGTAAAAATGTTTTGTTTTAAGGTTTGGGGCAATTTAATTTTGTTAAGTAATAATTCGACCAGTTGGTCGCTTTGTTCATATGTAAGAGATTGTAAATGTATATTAATGAATTTTGCTTTTTGGGGGAAATTTGATTCGCGCAAAAATTCTGGTAAACATTTTCGATATTCTGATCGCGCCACAAATATCATCGCCAATGACAATTCAAACGTTAATCTGACCAAATTCGATAGAATTTCCATTGACGACGAATCTGCCCATTGGATATCGTCAAAAACCATCACTAATGGCTTTTGTCTCAACAAACTTCCTAGGATTCTTCGTAAAGCAACAACTAAACTTTTTTGATAATTTAAAAGATCACTACCCCCTTCTTCGCTCAACGATTTACCAAAAATAATGCCTTCAAAAATTGAGGAGTTGTCTTCTCCCATTTCGTTTGTTCGAGAAAGGAAATCAAATAGATGCTCTTTTTGATCAGGCAATGATTCTCTAGGATCGATTTCAGCAAGTGAAAGCAACATCTCCCTAATCAGGGCATATCCAGTCATTTCGTATTCGGTATTCTGTATGCGGACAATTCGAAAATTCAACCCCTCAGGCAGCAGTATCTCATCCAGTAGGCGCGTTTTCCCTACTCCAGCATCCCCCGTGACCAGAGCAACCATGCCTTGCTGTTCGATTGTTAATTTTTCAAGGTTTGTTATCAACAATTCATATTCACGGTCTCTCCCGATTAGTGGAACTGAACGACCTACTAGCCCTCGCATTGATTCTGGATTTTCTCGTACTTCAATAAACTCATATGCCACAACCGGCTCGTCGATACCTCGCAAGTTAAGTTTCACTGGAACTTGAAATTTAAAACCCAAGCGCATCTGGTGGTATACCTGTTCGGTCACAAGAATAGTTCCTGGACGAGCAGATGCTTGTAAACGGCTGGCCAAGTTGACCGTGTGGCCAAATATGCTGCTATCGAAAATGTGCCCAGTATCCAATTGACCGCTGATAACATGACCAGTATTGATTCCGATCCTTAATTGCAACTCCCAATTAAAATTTTTTAGAACTTCAAATTTTTGTTCTTCCATGTACTGTTGCATTTCAACAGAGGCAAGCAACGCACGACGTTGATCATCTTCAATTGCTTCGGGAATACCAAAAGTGGCTAAAAATCCATCTCCGTAATATCGATCTATCCGACCCCCATACTTTTTTATTACCTGTGCTAACCGTTCTAGAACGATTCTAAGAGTACGGAAAACGATCTCTGGGTCTAGTTTTTCAGAAGCACGCGTGTAATTTGTCATGTCTGCAAATAAGACGGTCACAAATCGACGCGATCCACGATCTTTAATAAAATTTATTCCATCCAATTCTTGGAGCTTAAAGTTCTCAATTTCCTCCCCACAGTAACCACAATAACGAAAATCTAAAGCGATTTGCTTTCCACAAATAGGGCAAGAATTTGCCATAAATAATCCTCTAATTGATTGTCCGGCCATTTCTTAATATTGATATTGCAAATATTATACTTTCAACAACAGCGTCATACTAATTCATTTCCGAGTATTATTTACGAAATGGTCATATAAAAAACACCAGCCAAGCTAGAAGCCGACTGGTGTAAATAAATTACCAAAATTAGCGAACACCAATGATTATGCAATTCTCAATTCATAGCACAAACAGCAAACCTCATTAAAATATTATTATGAGTCTCTAATAGATACACGGTTTTTTTACTTACCACCGATGAATCCAGGTTTATTCCGGCTGCTCCAAATATAGCCGCCATCGCCTTGAACATCAACTTGGGAAGTAGTGGGGTCAGACATTTCAAATCTCCTTTATGTTCGATCTATGAATGAATAAACTAATTCGGATTATGTAAATGTTGCAAAGATATTATAAAGGAAAACCTAACAAAATTGCAAGGTCAATTTGCTTTTTTGTAATTTTTTAAGAATCTAATTATCACCAAAGGAATCCATTCCTTTGGCTTACCATTTCTCTTTCCTTAAATTCGAGTCTATTTAGAGAAGTATTCTATGCATCGTGATCAGGGAGCAATTGCTCTACTCGCCTAACGGCTGGGAACATGTACCCTATTAACCCAGTGATGCCCAACAAAATACCTGAGAAAACAAACATCAATGCGATGCCAGCACCCGTACCTGTGCCTACCATCCAGCCAAATACTGGAGCTAATTGTCCTCCTTCAGACATGGCGGGCTCCATAAAATTATCGGCAAGAGGGCCTGCAATGAGCCAGCTGAGTGGAGAAGCAAACCAGGCTATCAACCGTCGAGTTGAAAAAACCCGGCCCTGTACATCAGGTGGCACTTTTGCTTGCCAAATAGCCTGATTAGAGGCATTCAAGATGGGCGCAAAAAATGAGACGATAAAAATTCCAATTCCCCATATTAGCAAAGAATTCCCCAAACCTGTCACCATTTGCCCAAAGAAACCGGCACAGATCCATCCAAGTAAAACGCCATGGATTCGGCGGTTGAAGCCGCCCCAAGCAGTCATTGCCAACCCACCAAGCACACCACCAACCGCACCAATGGACTGAACACTGCCGAAAATTATTTCGTTATTTCCTGTTCTACTAAGGATCATGGGCGCAAATACTGAGAATGCCAAAGCATTGAAGAAATTACCTATCAGAAATACCAATTGCAATGCAAATAGGCTAGGGCGAGCAAAAATATATCGAAAACCGTAGGCAGCTTCTTGGAAGAAATTTCCATCCCCCTCATGGCCCGCGGCACTTTTATCTGGTTGAGGAATATTCACCAGCAACAATGTAGTTATAGCAAAAACCGCCGAAACTAAGTCGATGGATAAAATGCCACCTATGCCTAAGGGTGCTATCAGAGCGCCAGCCAATAATGGTGCAACTACAAAAGATGCATTCCCTGCTAATTCCAACATGCCATTCGCCCGGGCGTATTGTTCTTTGGGCAACATAACTGAGATTGCCGCAGAATAAGCCGGCCATTGGAATCCTTGAAATATGCCAGTTACTGTCGCGGAAACGTACAAATGCCAGATTTGCAAGTTATCCGTCAGGAACAGGATCAACACGACCAACATGGTCACCGCAGCCGACAGGTCGCTGAGCATCATCATTATTTTGCGGTTGCTGCGATCAATCAAAGCTCCCACAAAAGGCCCCAAGATCACCATGGGGGTCACAAAAAAGAACCCAACCAAGGCTAAAGGTGTGGCCTTGCCAGTTATTTCATATGCCCACAGAGTCAGCGCAAAATTGCTCATCGCTGTGCCAATTAAGGAAATAATCTGACCTATCCAAACAACGGTAAAGCCTTTCATGCCGCCAAATTGGTTATTCGATGATTGCATATTATTCTCCACGAAATCGACCTCTTAAAATTCGGTTTTGACCCTGGCAAGTTATGGGCCAAAAAAGGATGATAATAGATTACGATAACGCAATTTTTCCATCACACCATCGATTGGCTATTTATACAATAAAATGCCTACACAAGCAATAGTAAAGGAATTCTCAATCTTGAAAGGATACAATTTAATCGAAAGAAAGTTTGACCAGATACCCCTCGTAAGGTATAATCGTCGGTCGGCTTAGAAGACAAAAAGATACTAAACTATTCAGCCTTCTATGGCAAACCGCACCTTGGCTGAACAGGCAAGTAATAAGCTGAACAGTCAAGTAATAAATAGAAAGATAGGAATATTTATATGCCAAAACGAACTTATCAACCCAAGAAACGACGCCGAATTCGCGTGCACGGTTTTCGCGCTCGCATGTCAACGCGCGGTGGTCGCGGTGTTCTAAAAAGACGCAGGCTAAAAGGGCGCCAACGCCTCGCAGTGAAGATGAATAATCACGTCAAAAAAACCAATTGGAACAGCTAACTCAAATTTGGGCTGGCAGAGTTCCCCTGAACAGGCTTTGGGGTGAAGCGAACTTTACGTCTGACCAGTGCAACAGATTTCAAGCGGGTGCGGCGACATGGGAAGTCATTTGCCCACCCGCTTGTTGTGTTGATTGTACTCCCTAATGATCTGAAAATTTCCAGATTTGGTGTATCCGCTGGAAGATCAGTAGGCAACGCTGTCCAACGCAACCGTGCCAAACGTCAACTCCGCGAAATCATACGCCCGCTCACTTCGGCAATCCCACCAGGTTGGGATATCGTACTCCTGGCTCGAAGTGGCTGCGCCAAAACACAATTTCACGAGATTAAGGCTGCTACTACCGAACTGCTAATCAAGGCCCAACTCTTCCAAGAATAAAAATGTCTACCGACTATCACCTAGAGAATACTGAATATATTGAGGATGCAGATCTGGCAAGCCATCATCACGAGCAACCACGCTTGCGCGATCTTCCCCTGAGCATTTTCAATATCCCCCGTATGCCTTTGTTGGCACTGATACGACTTTACCAACAGACGATATCGCGCGCCTTGCCAGCAAATACATGCCGTTTCTACCCCTCTTGTTCACACTACGGGTTTAGAGCAATCTATAAATATGGTGCGCTCAAGGGAAGCCTGATGGCAACCTGGCGCGTACTGCGCTGCAATCCATTCAACCCAGGAGGTTATGACCCCGTCCCCTAAATTCCAGCTCTATCTACCAGTGGTCGCTGAGCAATGATCAGGAATTGAATCGCCTGAAAAATACTCATCCCTGCTTGCTGGCCAAAGGCCCGTCTTCGATGTCGGCGCCGGCCGCTGATAGGAGCAACGGACAACATTCCCATGAAAACAAACCGCATTTCCCTAATTCTTTTTATCCTACTGATCTCTGTCGCCTTGAGTGCCTGCGCCAGCGGCAGCCGCGTTGTTGCGTCTGGCTGGGCGGGAATCACGGCAGATGAAGAAACTGCTTACCTGGCTTACAACACCCATGTTTATGCTGTCAATTTGGCCAATGGCACCGAAATCTGGCGCTATCCTTCTGAACCAGATCCAAGCATAACATTCTATGCACCCCCAGCATTGACAGAAGATGGACAACTGATCATCGGTGGGTACGACAATATCGTTTACAGCATCAATCCGCAGACGGGCTTTGTCAATTGGACCTTCGAAGAATCCGAGGGACGCTTTGTGGGCGGTCCTCTGGTAACGCAACATGGCATCTTCATCCCTTCGACAGACAATAAGGTTTATTCGCTTGGTTTCAATGGGCAACCATTGCGAGAAGCGTTTACTACGGAGGCCGAAATCTGGGCTAGCCCAGGCAGTGATGCTGAGTGCGATTGTATCTACGTAGCATCTATGGATCACAAAATCTACGCCATTAACGCCCAAACTGGCTCACCAAGTTGGGTCACCAATGACCTTGGTGGGGCGATTGTTGGGACTCCGGCATTGAGCGACGAACGCGTGCTGTATATCGGCACCTTTGGCGAAGAAATGATCGCCTTGAACGCTGATAATGGCTCTGACCTGTGGCGCTTTGCCGCCCAAGATTGGATTTGGGGCGGACCAGCCCTGAGTGAGGATACCCTTTACTTTGGAGACCTCAGCGGCTCTTTCTATGCCGTAGATCTACAAAGTGGACTCCAAAAATGGCAAATCCAACCCGGAAGCGCGGTAGTCGACACTCCGCTGGTAACTGAAGAAGCAATTTACTTCACTTCAGAAAGTGGCTTGATCGTATCTGTGAGCCCGGATGGCATCAACCGTTGGCAAAAAGAATTTGAAGGCAACACCTATGCTGGGCCAGTAGCTGCTGGCGACCTGATCTTGGTCTCCACTACACAGCCCGAAGCTCTGCTTGCAGCCTTCGACTCTAATGGTGTCCAGAAGTGGACTTTCAGTGACGCCAGCGAATAATAATCAAATATCAAAGTGAAATAACGGAAGATAATTATGTGGGATTCTTTCATTAGCCTAATGATCAATATCTTGCTCTACATTTATGCATTTGTAGGGCAAAACTTCGGACTAGCCATCATCTTGTTCACCATTTTGGTGCGCCTGGTAACTTACCCGCTCAATGCTCAACAGGTCAAGCAGAGTAAGGCCATGCAGGATTTGCAGGAAAACAAGAAATGGCAGGATATGCAGAAAAAATACAAGAACGATAAGGAAAAGTTAGCCCAGGAGCAGATGGCGCTCTATAAGGAATTAGGGGTCAACCCCTTTGGTTCCTGTCTGCCTACGCTAATCCAATTTCCCATCATCATTGGCTTATATCAAGCCATAATTCGAGCATTGGCGGTCAGCCCCTTGCAGTTGTTGAACCTCTCCAAACACATCAGCAACGGTGCCGATCTGATCCCGCTCAACAACCATTTCTTATGGATGGATCTCAGTTTGCCCGAAAAAGATTTCGGTCTGGCAATTGCCGGATTTGGCATTCCGATCTTGGCCATCGTCGTTGTTGTGACCAGCTATTTGCAAACAAAGCTGATGACTCCTCCTAGCACAGGTGGAGGCAATGACCAAGGTGCCCAGATGACCAAAGCAATGGGTTTGTACATGCCAATATTTATGGGCTGGCTGGCCTATAGCTTCTCATCTGGCCTGGCACTATATTTCGTTATCAGTAATACGTCCACAATTCTGCAATATGCCCTGATGGGCCGGCTAGATTGGAGCAACCTGCTTCCCAAAAGAGCCGGCAAATAAACGGAGGGTTAACCATGACTGACAACCGCGCCACACTAGAAATCATAGCCCCGACAATTGACGAAGCTATCGAAAAAGGGCTTGCTGATTTAGGATTAACTCGTGAAGAAGTTGATGTAGAAATAATGGACGAAGGCAGCGGCGGATTATTTGGACTAGGATCGCGCCAGTCCCGTGTAATGCTGATCGTAAAAGGAATAACCGAGTCTGGCGGTGAGCCTGATTCTACTCCTGAAGAGGATACTACCTCCGAAGCTAAACCCTGGCATGCCTCCCTTGATGATACTGCGGAAGTAAAAGATGATGCCAACGTCGTTGATGTCGCCCAGAGCGTAGTCAGCGATTTGCTCTACAAGATGAGAATCGACGATGCCAAAGTCGATGCATATCTTGGCGACCCCTACGGCCCACAGCAGCGTATTCCAGTCCATGTAAATATCTATGGTGATGATCTCAGCATCCTGATCGGACATCGCGGCGAAACACTGGAATCTCTGCAATATATTGCTCGCCTGATGCTAGGCAAGGAACTGGAGCGTTCGGTTCCGCTGATCATCGATGTAGAAGGCTACCGCTCACGCCGAGAACAGCAAATTCGAACACTCACGCGACGAGTGGCAGACCAGGTCATGCAGAACGGCCGCAGCCAGCCCCTGGAGCCTATGCCGGCCAATGAACGCCGCATTGCTCATATGGAACTTCAGGAAGATTCTGATGTCTACACGGAGAGTGCTGGAGTCGGCCGCCAGCGAAAAGTAGTCATATATCCGCAAGATTGAACAAGGCAAAAAGTAAATAAAAACTCGGTTTCTTTATTTGAATGAAGAAACCGAGTTTTTGATTTGGTTGTTTCAGGTATAATTCATCCATGCAAACCCCCGCTCCCTATGGCCCCATAGATTATCTAGTTGTTGGGCATCTTTCTGAAGATTGCACACCTGAAGGCATTCGATTAGGTGGAACAGCTGCCTATTCGGCCTTGACGGCGCGCTCCCTAGGTATGCGAGTAGGCATCGTGACAGCCTGGGACAAGGATCTACCCCTGCACTCACTTCAGTCTATCCCAATAGCCGGAGAAACGGTAGAGCAAAGTACTATTTTCGAGAATACTCAAACTGATAATGGTCGACAGCAATGGCTGCACCATGTGGCACCTTCGCTGGATTATTATCATATCCCGGAAACCTGGAGAACTGCTGGAATCGTCCATCTTGGGCCCATTGCTCAGGAAGTAGAGCCTTCGTTGGTACGTCATTTTCCAGATGCTTTCATTGGTGCAACTGCTCAAGGTTGGCTGCGGGAATGGGACATTGACGGAAAAGTATTCAATGCTGAATGGCCTGAAGCACCATTTGTCCTCAACCAGCTTGATGCCACTGTAATCAGTATCGAAGATGTTTCTTCGGACGAAAGTCGCATTGAGGAAATGGCCGATGTTGGGCAAGTATTTGCTGTAACCGAAGGCGCGGAAGGGGCGCGTGTTTATTGGCAAGATGAAGTGCGCCACTTCCCAGCAACCCATGCAACAGAAATCGACTCAACTGGCGCAGGAGATATTTTCGCCACTGCCTTCTTCATCCAGCTTCAGCGCACTGCAAATCCATGGAAAGCAGCGGAGTTTGCTAATGAAATCGCCGCAATATCTGTCACTCGCACTGGCCTGGAGAGTATCCCTGGACCGGACGAGATCTACTCTATTTATTCTGCACAAGTAAAGGTGTAATCAAATGGGAATTGTATACGCTATTGCCAACCAGAAAGGTGGCGTAGGAAAAACCACAACCGCCATCAATTTGGGCGCATATCTGGCAGAGAACTTCAAAAACGTCTTACTGGTAGATGTCGACCCACAAGCAAATGCCACAGCTTCGATCGGTGTCGATAAAGAAACTATCAAGGGTGGCACATATGAAGCGCTTTTAGATCCACATATTACCAATGACTTTATCCTTCATAACCCTCGGTTGAAAATGGATTTACTTCCATCGACACCCGCCCTGGCAGGCGCAAGTGTTGAATTGGTCAACGAAGATGGGCGCGAACAACGTTTGAAGACTGCCATCGAACCAGTCATTGATAAATATGATTATGTTCTGATCGATTGCCCCCCCGCATTAGGAATCTTGACTCTCAATGGGCTTGTTGCCGCCAAAGACGGTGTAATAATCCCAGTGCAGTGTGAATATCTGGCCTTAGAAGGTTTAGGCCAATTGATGCAAACATTAAACCGCATCCGCAGCGCAGTCAGCCCTGATCTTACGATACGCGGTTTGTTGCTTACCATGTTCGACCCTCGTACTAACCTATCCAGCGATGTTGTCGACGAGGTGAAGCGCTACTTCCCCAACCAGGTGTTCAATTCGATCGTACCTCGCAGCGTCCGGCTGGCAGAAGCACCCTCATACGGCATACCCATCTCTATCTATGATCCGAAGTCAACCGGTGCGGATGCGTATCGCGAGTTAGCTCGAGAAATGCTCGTCGCTGACGAGCCCAAAGTACCAGCTTTTGCAGAAACTTAGACCAACTCCAAATAGGTACCCTTATGCAGCGAAAACGCCCAGGTCTCGGTAAAGGTTTAGACGCGCTCATCCCCATGGATGATGCCTCCTCACCCTCTCCATCAAGTCCACATATTTCACCAGGCTCCTCGGGAGCGGCAGAAATTCCAGTTGCACAGATCAGCCCAAACCCCCGTCAGCCGCGTGCCCAATTCGACGCTGAGGGCATCACGGAGCTGGCATCCTCCATCAAAGAACACGGTGTCATCCAACCGCTGATTGTTACGCAGGCTGACATCCCTGGCAGCTACACATTGATTGCCGGAGAACGTCGACTGCTTGCCTCCAAAGAAGCCGGGCTTGAAGTTGTACCTGTGGTAATTCGTGAGGCCAGCGATCAGGAACGCCTGGAAATCGCCTTGATCGAGAATGTCCAACGCGCAGATCTAAGCGCTCTCGAAACTGCCGAAGCATACCGCCAGTTGGTAGAAGATTTCAAATTAGCCCACGGAGAAATTGCGAAGCGAGTAGGGAAAAGTCGAGTTGCAATCACAAACACATTGAGATTGCTGAATTTGCCCCCCAGCGTCAAACAAGCCCTAGCGCAAGGGAAAATCACCGAAGGCCACGCGCGGACTTTGCTATCCCTCTCCACCAGTCAGGCGCAGGCCGCAGCGCTGCAAACCATTATCACAAAAGAACTCAACGTCCGCCAAACCGAAGCATTAGTTCGTAAGTTATCGGGGGAAAAAACAGAGTCACAACCCAAACCCAGCCCAGTTCCAGAAATTACAGAATTGGAAGAAAAATTACGCACATCGCTGGGCACCAAAGTAACATTGAAACATGGTCAGAAGGGCGGCACGATCACCGTGCACTATTACTCTGACGAAGAATTAGACAGCCTGATTGAAAAATTTATGGCAGCTGAGTAGCAAGGTAACGTCATGCTGATACTTCATAATGCAAGAATTTATTCACTCGGCGATCCTTCGACGGCGTCTGCTCTAGCCGTTGATCGCGGAAAAATTGTTGCCTTAGGAGATGACAGGGAGATACTGACTCAGTTTGGGCAGGGCGCGCGCACATTCGACCTGGATCAACATCCAGTGATTCCTGGCCTGATCGATGCCCATGTTCATTTGGAGCATTACTCATTAAGTTTACAGAAAATCGATTGCGAAGTTCCAAGTTTGGCCGAATGTTTGCGGCTGGTCGCTGAACGCGCAAAAACAACGCCCCCAGGCGATTGGGTATTAGGCCACGGCTGGAATCAAAATTTATGGCCAGAGGGTTTTCCCAGCAAGGCTGAGCTTGATAAGATTGCTCCTAACAACCCGGTCTACCTGACCCACAAATCCCTGCATACTGGTTGGGCCAACAGCGCTGCCCTGCGTGCCGCTGGCATCAACTCCAACACTCCCGACCCATCTGATGGGGAAATCCAACGCGAAGAGCACGGCAACCCTACCGGCATCCTTCTCGAAGGCGCCATGTGGATGGTTTATGAAGCCATCCCTGAATTAGATGGTGATGAATTAGCAGAAGCGCTCAACTACGCTCAAACAAAACTTTGGGAACAAGGGCTAACAGGCATTCACGATTTCGATGGTGCTGCCTGCTTCGATGCCCTACAGCGTTTGTGGCAAAATGACAAGCTGCGTTTGCGCGTTGTTAAAAATATCCCAGTAGCTGATCTACCCCATGCCAGTGCCCTTGGGCTGCGCTCGGGATTTGGAGATGATTTCCTGCGAATCGGTGGGATCAAAGCTTTTGCAGATGGCGCTCTTGGGCCTCACACTGCGGCCATGCTGCAACCCTACGAGAATGAACCCGAAAATCGCGGCATGCTGCTCTTGGACGCCGAAGAGATCCTGGAGCATGGTCAGGAAGCCGCCAGCGCCGGTCTCTCGATGACAGTCCACGCCATAGGGGATAAGGCTAACCATGAAGTATTGAATGCTTTCGAGAGGCTTAGGGGCTTTGAAAAGACCCTAAAGGATTTCGAATCCCACAAGGTGTTGAGACACCGCATCGAGCATGTGCAACTTCTCCACCCCGATGACGCTCCCAGGCTCGCGGAGTTGGGTATTATCGCATCGATGCAGCCCATCCACGCCACTTCCGATATGGTCATGGCAGATCAATATTGGGGGGAACGGGCTGGGCATAGCTACGCCTGGCGGTCTCAACTAGATCACGGGGCAGTTCTTGCCTTTGGCTCTGATGCACCTGTTGAAGCGCCAAACCCTTTCTGGGGCTTGCACGCCGCTGTCACCCGTCAGCGCGCGGATGGCTTCCCTGGCTCCGAAGGTTGGTATCCGCAACAGAGACTAAACATCGATGAATCCTTAAAAGCCTACACGTACGGTGCGGCATATGCTGCTGGCACAGAAGAAATCCAAGGGAAACTTGCACCAGGATTTTGGGCGGATTTGGTTGTCTTAAATATGGATCCATTTACCTGTTCCCCAGAAGAGCTAAAAGACATCAAATCTCTGGGCACGATGGTCACTGGAGAATGGGTTTATGAATCATTTTAGGCTAAGTTTCTTCTAGTAGCAATTTTTTGCACAAATCTTTTGACGCTAAAAATAGGAATACGATTGTGCAAATTTATTACAGCAAATGATCTAAAATTATGCTCTTGAAAGGGTTTGTAATTAAAGAATGGGGTCTCTAGGAGTCGCCGTGGAAAGGGGCCACATTTGGGGGTATGGGGTGTGCTTCGCACACCCCATACCCCCAAATGTGAGGTCTCTCACGGTAATTCCCATAGAACCAAAGAATGATCCAATTTGAATATAAATTGATATACTTCAATTCAAAATTAGTTTTCACAAAGAGGCTCAGATGACACACTATCTCATAACAGGCGGGGCAGGGTTTATTGGCTCTCATCTTGCGGACGCTCTAATTAAGCAAGGGGATGAAGTAACTATTATTGATGACCTTTCAACGGGTCGGTTTGAAAATATTCAGCACCTTGTTGATAACCCGCGCTTCAATTTCGCCATAGATACTATAACAAATGAAGTAGTTTTAGACCGATTAGCTAGTATGTGTGACGTAATTTTTCATTTAGCTGCTGCCGTGGGAGTAAGGCTAATCGTTGAAAATCCAGTACATACCATTGAAACTAATATCATGGGTACGGAGGCGGTACTGAAGGTTGCACAACGCTATCGCGCCAAAGTGTTATTGGCTTCGACTTCCGAAGTATATGGCAAAGGCAACCGGATTCCATTTCGTGAAAATGATGATGTTCTTTTAGGCGCTACAATTTATAATCGTTGGGCATACGCTGCATCAAAAATGATAGACGAATTTCTAGGTTTGGCTTACTACCAAGAAAAAGGGCTTCCAATTGTTATTTTCCGGCTTTTCAATACCGTTGGGCCGCGCCAAACAGGGCAATACGGGATGGTAATTCCACGATTTGTGAATCAAGCCTTGAACAATGAACCAATTTCTGTTTATGGTGATGGGAAACAGCAGCGATCTTTCACCTGGGTTGGTGATGTTGTTGACGCTCTAATCAGTCTTTCCGGAAATTCTGGAGCAATCGGGCAGGTATTCAACATTGGCCATCTGAAAGAAATTTCGATCTATGAACTTGCTGTTTTAGTCAAAGAACTTTGCAAAAGTTCATCAGAAATTGATTTCATTTCTTATGAGGACGCATATGCAGATGCTGGGAATTTCGAAGATATGCAGCGTCGATTACCAGATATAAGTAAGCTAAATGAACTTATTGGATACCAACCAACGTTGGATCTAAAAGAAATCCTAAAAAGGATAATCGATTATCATAATCCGAATTAGAATGAATCTTACCCCCCAACCTCCAATACTTTAAACAGATACTCGCCATAAGAGTTATTCTTTAATTTTTCCGCCTGACGCAACAACATATCAGAATCAATATAGCCCTTAAGATATGCTATTTCTTCTGGACAAGAAATCATCATGCCCTGCCGATCTTGAACAGTCTGCACAAAATTAGTGGCCTGAACGAGGGAAGCGTGTGTGCCAGCATCCAACCAGGCGACACCGCGACCCAAAACTTCAACACTGAGCTTACCGCTTTCAAGGTATTTTCTATTGAGATCTGTTATTTCTAATTCGCCTCGATTTGATGGCTTTACATCGTTAACGATCTCTACAACTTTATTATCATAAAAATACAATCCCGGAACTGCATAGTTTGATTTTGGGTGTTGGGGTTTTTCGTCGATCGATGTCGCCAGCCCTGTTTCCCCATTTTCATAATCAAATGTTACAACAGCATAATGTTGAGGCTCCCTAACCTGATACGCGAAAACCAAAGCACCATCATCTATTTGCGATGCCCTCTGAAGGCGTTCTGGCAAACTTGTACCATAGAAAATGTTATCTCCTAAAATTAAACATACCGGACTCTCTCCAATAAATTCACTTCCAATAAGCAAAGCTTCTGCTATTCCCCTAGGTTGATCCTGTTTCAAATAGGAGAAACTGACACCAAATTGATCTCCAGTACCAAGCAACTTTTGAAAGTGAGGCAATGCTTCTGTTGTACTAATAATCAAAATATCGCGAATATCGGCTAACATCAATATGGATAATGGATAATACACCATTGGTTTATCATATACAGGCAATAGTTGCTTGCTGACACTAACCGTCAAGGGATAAAGACGGGTCCCATGTCCACCAGCTAAAATAATACCTTTCATACGGTCTCCTTATAATTATGAATCCAATGAAAGAATATCTCTCATTGGATTCAGTTCATTAAAGTTCAAGCTCGACTCATCGAGGTCGCTACGATGATTTTCGATCAAACTTTGATGAATCAAGGCCAAAGTGCTTTGCCCAATCACGCATTCGCTTACCAGGCCGTACCCAAAATCTTATCCGAGCAGGATCTATCGCGCGTTTTGCCATTTTCCGCTTGACTTGCAAAGAATACTGCTCTCTCAAACGTTTTATTTTGATAGGGTTATCTAGTTCATGAATTGCATTTGCAAGCATCTTTCCAAGTTCTTTTTCTGCAAAATATGGATCATTCCGAACAATATCCATGTATTTGGGTTGTATCGTCAAAGCGGAGTAATCTTTGGGATTCACTCCGAACTTCAGCGCAGACAACATTGGAACCAATACAAATTTCTTACCAATGAATTGTGCTCTTCGGAAATAATCAGCACGAGGATATGAATAACATTCCCATGGTCGCCGCCAATACCCAATCTCATTAATAATATCTTTACGATGCATAGTTTGGGTAGCTTCTGGGGGTAGAGGCGCATCAGGATAATCGGGTATTACAGGGTAAGATAGAGCATCTGGGTATATCCACTCCATAATCGAATAAGCAAAATCGGCTTGTTCTCGTTCAATATACTCAACCAACATCTCTAGATGTTGAGGAAGCCAGATATCATCATGGTTTAAATATGCGATGTATTTGCCATTGGAGCGCCGCAAACCCTCGTTATGAGGCTCCGACTGATCGCCAGTATTTTCAGGCAAATTATGCCAATGTACACGAGTGTCATCAAACGCGGCAACAACTTTTTCACTGTGATCAGTGCAACCATCACCAATCACCAACAATTCAAAGTTTTCGAAGGTTTGCCAAAGAACACTCTCGATCGCATATTTTAGAGCATCGGCTTTATTATATGTAGCAATTAGAACTGAGACAGTTGGCTTTTCACGACTCATCATTAAATTCATCCCTAAGAAGAAAGTGCATATTTCTTTGAATACTCCATGGCTTTAAAATATAAGTCAAAAGCGAATTCATTAGCGTCATACTCGACATCTGCCAAGAACACTTTTTCGTCCTTCGAGATATCTCGCTTCAAAGTTACGTTTTCAGCCAAACAAATCGGAATACCAGGTTCAATCTCATTTTCGTCACAGTTTTCAAGTAAACCATAGCAAGCATATCCACCCATTCCGTCAAGAACATCACCTGCTTTAAGATCCTTTTTTGCATATGCATAAACATTCGTTTTAAAGCCATAATCGGGCTTCAGAATTGCCTCTCCCGCCAACACTGCCAAGGCTACAGTTTTCATGGATTCAAAATGGCCTAAGAAATAGGGTTTATAAAACAAATAAAACGGACCTGGTCCCATTACAGGCGGAATCCAGGCCAAAGTTTTTTGATGGTGGGGATGATCAGCGTACCCTATGGCGAAAATGCTCCCCTTGGGGTGTGAACCCAGTACATAATCTGTGACTGCATGTTCTCCATCCCAAATGGCTTCGAAATCGAAATGATCGAAAATATTTTCAAGATGATCAACCCTATGTCCGTGCATGCCCGTAACATCCGTCCGTAAACCCAATCCGTTCGCAACAACTGCATTTTCAATTTGCATTTTTGAGCCATCGGTATATGATGAGCACATTTTATAATCGAGGTCCCGCTTGTCAGCCTCTGGAATAATTAGGGTGGGATTTGTATATTGATCTAAATAGCCTTTGTTGTTCCCAGCCATAACCAGCTTAAAACCCATGAATTTTAGCTCATCGACGATATGCTTAATAGCAGTTGGCTGGTCACCATCACAAACTGAATAAACAAGTCCTTTTTCTTCAGCCAATCGCATCAAATATGGACCAAACATAAGGTCAGCTTCATAATTCATCATAATGAGGTGTTTTTCATGTTTAATGGCTGTAAGACCAAACTGGCCACCTGCATGAATGGAACTTGAAGCTTCCATAAACACATCCATCAATTCGCATTGGGCTACTAAATTCCCATCCTGACAAACGGCCATTTTATTATTGCGAATGGCTTCGTTCATAGCTGATAGCGAATCGACTACCTCATAAGCCTCTCCAAGCTCTTCGGCCCAAGAAATAGCACGCTCAAGAATAATGTCTGAGATGGCTACGCATTCAATGCCCGGAGTTTGCTGGGCTTGCAGCACCATCCCTTTTCCAATAGAACCAATCCCAACTATCCCAACCCGGATATTTTTTTCAAGACGGGATAGTTTTACAAGATAATTTGACATTATCCGCTCCTCTCAAATGAACCAGATATATTTACGATAATTGAAATACGCACAATAAAACCCTTGAATTAAACATATTGTAATACAATTCCAAGATAAATATATAGTGCTGAGGTGCCACTCAACGACCATCAATTCTAGAAAACAGCTTTATCTCGACGATGAAAAATTCCCAGTGATTTAATCGTTTGAATGGAAATTATTTAGATATTTTGGCTTGACCAAAAGGGGAATTATGCTATCCTGTATCGGGCCAATTGACAATATTGTATTTTCAATACAATGGTATTTCACAGCTGTTTTCGAAGACAATTTATCTCACTGATTTTCGAAATGAATTGCGAGAGAAAATGATAAAAAATTATACAAATGCACTAACCAGAGCAATTGAGCATAGACAAAAACTCAAAATTCCTGCACTCAATACAGCCTTCCTTGCAGCAAATTTTTTTCTAATAGTTTATGTTGTTATTGCTCTGTATGTTTCACCAAAAGACAATCTTGAACGTCACTTCCAAAATGAGAATGGTGCTATTACGGCATTGTCATCAATTGCACTTGCGATGGCATGCGGATTTGCTGGAACTTCATATTCTTTATCAAAAACCAGTATTAAAGCAAAAAAATTATTTTGGTTAATACTCAGTATTGCATTCGGATTCTTTTCTTTGGATCTTCTGTTGGAAGTTCATGAGGAATTTGGAAAATTATTATCACTCATCAAGATAGTGCCAAAGAGTGCATTTCGAAATTGGAATGATATTGTAATAATTTTATATGGTGCAATGTCGATATTGTTTTTTATATATTTCTTACCAGTGCTTCTAAGCTACCCGAAGTTGATTGAATTAATTGGCTTGGCTCTTGTATTCTATATCATTCATACGGCCATTGACTTATTTTTGGCAAAGACGAGCACGTCAATAATTATAGAGGAAACATTCAAGCTATTTAGCGCAGCATATTTAACGGGTGCTATGTATTTTGGATTGCGGGGAAATATTTTTATATATAGTTCATCGGAGAATGAGTGATAAACAATTTCTTGTTTTCTTTGATATTACATAGTTGAGTCTAATCAACCGATTTAAAAAACTTGTTGGATATTTTTGTTTCTTGGGGAGGAGTTGCATTAAGAGCTTGGGTAGTGTAAACTGTTTTTAGCAATTCACCTGCCATACATGAACATGTGTCATCAAGTGCCCTAGATGCGGGATCATAGGAAGTCACTGTGCCACACTAAACTAAAAAAACTTTACCATGGCTCTAACAATTCAAAAACAAAAGAATATCCCAGATGTGCTCCTATTGCAGCACAAAACTCACGGCGATCATAGAGGTTCACTAACTGAGATTTACCAGCAAAAGGAATTCCAAAACAGCTCCATTGATCTCAGTTTTGTTCAAGATAATTTTGTAAGATCATCACAAGGTACACTCAGGGGGTTGCATTATCAGATAAAAAATCCACAAGGGAAATTACTAACTGTACTAAACGGGCAAATATTTGATGTCGTTGTCGATTTAAGGAAAAGTTCTTCCACGTTTGGTCATCATGTTAGTTTTTTTCTAACTGGAGACAAATTAGAACAAATTTGGATACCTCCTGAATTTGCACACGGGTTTTACTGCCTTTCAGGCTCAGCAGATGTTTTATATAAAACTACAGATTTTTATTCACCAAAATGGGATCGAACATTACTTTGGAACGATCCGGATCTAGAAATTAATTGGCCAATCAACGCTGAAATTGGCATTATGCTCTCTGAAAAGGATAAACGGGGTACTCCTTTGCGGGCGGCCGAAACTTATCCATAGGTTTCATTCTTGCAAAGCTAACAGAATTATTCAGTTATTACAAAGAGAAATTGCTTGATAATGCACTAATATAAAATAACCAATGGCAAGTCGAAAAAAATATCACAAAAAATTCGATAAAGCTTGTAAAAAACTGCTAAAAATGGGGAAAATGCTTTTTCAAAGCTTGATCATGAAAAGAAGCCACAAAAAGACGTTGCTTTTTATAGCGGGCTGCCAACGATCGGGCACATCAATCATGAGCAAAATATTCAAGAGGGATTATCACTCAAGGGTTTACAATGAATTCAGTGTATTATCAGATCTTGATGTACACCGGATTCGTCTAAATCCACTCCCAATGGTCAGAGAACAGATTTCAAGAAACAAAGCTTCATTGATCGTACTCAAGCCATTAGTTGAAAGTCAGAATTTATCGAGATTGCTGAAGTTCTTTCCCAGATCAAGGGCTATTTGGTTGTATCGCCACTATAAAGATGTAGCATTCTCATATATAACCAAATTCGGTCTAGAAAAAGGACTCATCGATCTGCAATCAATCGTCGAAAATAATCCCAATAATTGGCGATCAGAACATACTTCTTCAAAAACGAGAGAGCTAATATTAGATCTTTTCTCTTCAGACTTAAATTATCAAGATGGCACAGCTCTCTTTTGGTACACGCGAAATATTTTATACTTCGATGCTAATCTTGATGCAAACAATAATATAATACTATGTCACTACAATGACATGGTATTGAATCCAGGAAAAATTCTAAAGCATATTTACGAATTTTTAGAAATAAAGTATCCCGGTGATAGAATTGTATGTGAGGTACATCCAAATTCGATAGGAAAAGGGAGTCATCTTCTGTTAACACCGGAGATAGAAGAAATTTGTTCAGGCCTTTATGAGAAACTTAACCACGCGAGTAAGCATTATTGGTCGGAAATTATTGGAGATGGGTAGTTATGAATAGGTCAAGAAATTTATTGTTGGGGTTGCTCTGGGTTTTAGTAATCGTGGTTCTTGGGGTTGCAGGATATCTGGGCTATCAAGTGTTTCAAGATTTGAGTGTTGCTACCTCTAATATCGAGAAATATGAAGGTCAGGAACCCATAGAACCTTATACGTTTTTAGGTAAAGAAGCCATCCAATTAGCCTGGTTTTACCGTCCACCCGCTAGCGGAAATATGTCTTCAATATCCCAAAACTTCGATACCTTTGTTCTCACCAAGCAAGATGATGAAGAGCGCGACGAACTGAAGGAATTAGGAGTTGAAGCTCCGATTATGCAGTATTTACATTTCGAGAATATCCATGATCCTGGCGATTGCAGCAAATCCCCTTGGCGCAATCAAGTAGCCTATAACCCAGGTGATTTTTGCAATATTAGCGAAAACCATTCAGATTGGTTCCTGAATAATATCGATGGCAGCCTTATGGTTTCACAAAGCAGCAGCGGTAACCAAAATTATGTCAGAATGGATCCTGGCAATTCGGGTTGGCGCAATTTTTGGCTGGAACGAGCCATTGAAGGGCAGGAAAAATTGGGCTGGGATGGCGTTTTCATGGATAACGTCGAGGCAAGTATTTCTAAATTTGAGAGGAAAGGCTTCAGCCCTGCAAATTATCCCACCGAGGACGAATACTTATCTCAGATAGAACAGGCGCTGGCGTTTTACTACTTGAATTATTTTCAACCCAAAGGAAGGCCGTTATTCGCCAATATCATCTCACTGCGAGATCCTGATGTTTGGTTCCGCTATATTCAATATCTAGATGGAGCAATGATCGAGGGTTGGGTTGTGGACTGGTCGGATGGATTCCTTTCCGTCGATACATGGACAGAGCATATGTATATCGCCGAGAAGACACAGACTTACGGAAAACAAGTCATCCTTGTATCACAGGGGGATCAAAACAATATTGAAAGGCAGCAGTTTGCTTTTGCATCCTATTTGTTAATCAATCATGGGCTGGCATCTTTCCGCTATGCAGATGCATCTGCTTATAAC